>ERZ501012.129-NODE-129-length-13138-cov-36.570053_pt1 | contig 13138 bp, 7 predicted proteins | sample MGYA00248887_ERZ501012 | MGnify/ENA primary metagenome ERZ501012 (study PRJEB25958, sample SAMN03398566) | human skin metagenome | study: EMG produced TPA metagenomics assembly of the Human Skin Microbiome Metagenome (human skin metagenome) data set. | reverse complement strand
AGAAGTAAGTAAATAGAGAAAGATATGAGTAGTAAATCCCGATTCGTTGGTGAAAATTTTTTCTTTTTTTTTAGTTTTTATGTAAGGATGGAATTTGAAAGTAATAAAATGAGAAATGAAAAAAGGGGACAAAAGTCTCCTATTAATACAATTATACAAATAGAGTAGCGATAACGAATAGAATAATAAGTCGAATATCGATAAATGTAGAGATTGTATTAAGGATAGAAAGAGAATCAGTATTGACAATAGAAAGGATTGGAGCAATAAGTAGGAAAGTTAGTAGAACAAGAGAAAGTGCAAAGTAAACTGCATATGAAGGCAGAGTATAATCATCAAGTTTACCAACTGTTTTACTTGTATTGGCAAGTCCAGATGTAAGTCCATATCCAAAGATTTGTTCAATAAGACCTCGATCAAGTTGTTTAGAAACAACATAACCAAGAGCAAGAGAACCAGGGATAAGGTAAGTATTATAAAGAACTTCAATGTAGTATTTACCGTTGAAGAATTTATATAGATTATATCCAAGGTTAGAATCAGCAAATGAAACAAGCATTTTAGGAGCATAATGGTATGCAAAGAATGCAAGAGCAGCAGAAGCGAATGTAATGAATGAAGGAAGAAGTTTGTATGTAGTTGGGATAACTTCAGCTTCAATAAGAGAGATATGGTTAGGATGGATAAATAGAGAAGATCCAGCAAAATCTGTACCCATACCTACGAATAGATCTTTAGCAATGTATCCAAAGAAGATAGCAAGAAGAGCAAGAGTAGTCATAGGGATCATAGCAAAGATAGCAGCATCATGTGCAGATTCGTAGATTTTTTTAGGAGAGTTAGGGTATGTAAGGAATGTCATAGAAACAAGTCGGAAACTATAGAATGCTGTAAGACCAGCAGAGATAGAACCGAACCAGTAAGCAATAGAACCTTTAAATAGATATTGTGAGTAAGCAAGTTCTAGGATAAGATCTTTAGAGTAGAATCCTGTCATGAATGGGATAGCCATTAGACTTAGAGATCCAATAAGGATAGCAGTGTAAGTAAATGGAAGGAATCCAAGGAAACCACCTAGACGTCGTTGATCTTGTTGGTCGTATGTAGCATGAAGAACAGCACCAGCTGAAAGGAATAGAAGAGCCTTGAAGAAAGCATGGTTAACCAGGTGGAATAGAGCTGTGTTGTATTGAGATAGACCACAAGCAAGGAATAGGTAACCCATTTGTGAACATGTAGAGTAAGCAATAACTCGTTTAATATCATTTTGAAGAAGTCCTGTAGAAGCTGCAAAGAAAGCAGTAATAGAACCAATCCATGTAATAGTAATAAGAGTAGTAGGAGAGTATTCAATAAGAGGACTAGATCGAAGAAGAGCATATACACCGGCAGAAACAAGTGTAGCAGAATGGATAAGAGATGAAACTGGAGTAGGCCCTGCCATAGCTGTAGGAAGCCAAGTATTAAGTCCAATTTGAGCACTTTTACCCATACCACCAATAAGTAGAAGAATACCAATAAGTGTAAGAGCAGCTTCATTAGCAGTAGGAGCAAGAGAGAATACTGTAGGGAAATCAATGTTACCGAATAGGAAGAACATAGCAAAGAATGAAACAGAAAGTGCCATATCACCAACACGGTTAACAATAAATGATTGCATTGCTGATTTATTAGCTTCAATAACAGTAAACCAGAAGTTAATAAGAAGATATGAACATACACCAATACCTTCCCATCCTAGGAACATAATAAAGTAATTATCACCAGCAAGTAGGATAATCATAAAGAATGTAAATAGACTAAGGTATGAGAAGAATCGTTGGTTATGTGGATCAGCACTCATGTAATCAATAGAATATAGATGTACAAGAGATGAAATAAGTAGTACAGTAGCAATAATAGAAATAGATAGAGTATCGAATGTAAATGACCAGTTAACTGATAGAATTTCAGATTGGAACCAGTTAGCAAGTGAAATAGTAACTGGAGAATGACATAGAACTACTTCGTAGAAAGCTACGATAGATAGAACTGCAGAAATAGCAAGACATGCAGTAGTAATGATGTGAGCACCAGTTACACCGATTTTACGTCCAAGAAGACCAGCAGTAGCTGAACCGATGAAAGGAAGGAAAAGAAGAGTTAGATACATGGTAAATAAAGATAAGTCTTTCTAATCAAGTAAAGAATTAATATAACTCTTTAACAGGACTATCAGAAAGAGAAATAGATCCACGTAGTCGGTAGTAAGCTACAAGAATACCAAGTCCAATAGCAGACTCAGCAGCAGCAAGAAGAATAATATAAATAGCATAAGTTTGTCCAAGGATATCATCGAAGTTAGCAGAAGAAACAAGAACTAGAAGAGTAATAGATAGTAGAATGATTTCAATAGAGAAAATCATAATAAGAATGTTTTTTCGGTTAAGAACGAATCCAAGGATACCAATAATGAATAGAATAATACTAAGATTCATGGTAATAAATGAATAATTAGGATGGCATGAGAGAAAAAATAGCAAAGAGAACTATAACTATTTTAGAAATAGAAAATAAATCAATAATTATCGAGAACTACCCGAGTCGAACGGGCATAAACCAAACTGACAATTTGGTGCATTAACCATTATGCTAAGATCCCAGTATATTTTATTATTAATAGATAGAAGAATATAATAGTATATAGTATAGTAAGCCTATAGTAGAAGAATGGTAATTAAAATATAGATTTTAGAAAAATAAGATATGGATTGCGTTTTCTTATAGAGGTAAAAGCTTATATAAAAGGGGATAATAAACTATGTCTCCCTTTTTAAGAAAATACTAAATGGAATTATTTTTTGTTGTTTTTGTTAACAGCAATATCCATTAGAGTGTTTTCAAGGATACCAACACCTGGAACTACAGCAAGGAAGTATACGAAGTAGAAGATTGTAGCGTACATTCCGATTTCGTAGTATGGATATTCAGGATGTTGTGCACCAATCCACATAAGGATTAGGAAATCAACAACAAATACCCAGAATACAAATCGAGATAGAGGTCGGAATTGGTTACCTCGGATTCGAGATGTATCAAGGATAGGCATTGCAAGAAGGATAAGTAGAGAACCGAACATAGCAATAACTCCTACGATTTTTGATGGAATAGATCGTAGAATTGCATAGAATGGAAGAAGATACCACTCAGGTACAATTGATGGAGGAGTTTGCATTGGGTTAGCTGGAATGTAGTTATCAGAATGTCCTAGTGCGTTAGGGAAGAAGAATACAAATACTGATAGGATTAGGATGAATAGTACAATAGTTACTAGATCTTTGAATACAAAGTATGGATGGAATGGAAGTCGGTCAGTGTTACCTGAGATTCCTAGTGGGTTATTACTTCCGTGCTCATGAATTGTAAGAAGATGCATTGCAGATAGAGCTGCAAGGATGAATGGTAGTAGGAAGTGTAGTGAGAAGAATCGGTTAAGAGTAGCATTACTTACAGAGAATCCTCCCCATACAAATTGAACTAGATCTTGACCAATCCATGGGATAGCACTTAGAAGGTTAGTAATAACTGTAGCACCCCATAGAGACATTTGTCCGTATGGAAGAACATAACCTAGGAATGCAGTAGCCATTGTAAGAATAAGAATAACAACTCCAATTGACCATGGAAGTACTCGTGGAGATTTGTAACTTCCGTAGTATAGACCTCGACCTACATGGAAGTACATAAATAGGAAGAAGAATGAAGCAGTATTAGCATGTACATATCGGATAGCCCATCCGTAGTTAACGTCACGCATAATGTGCTCAACACTAGCAAATGCAAGATCAACGTTAGGACAGTAGTGCATTGCAAGGAAAATACCTGTGATGATTTGGATGATTAGACATACACCTAGAAGAGATCCAAAGTTCCACATGTATGAAATGTTAGCTGGCTCAGGGTTATCAATAACATAACTGTTAGCCAGACCAAGAATAGCATTAGATTTAAGAATTCGCATTGTTAATAAATAAATTAAGAAGAAAGAAAATAACAAAGATAAAATTGTTATTTTAATAAATGAATTTGTAATCTTTTTAGGTCTTACAATAGTTACATAGAATAATAAGAATTCAATAATAATCTATTAATACAATAGATATATATTGAATGAAAGAATAAGAACATCAATAAATTTGTCCTAGAGGAATCGAACCTCTATAATGTTTTTATCGGAAACACATTCTAGCCGTTGAATTAAGGACAATAAATTATTTGAGAATAAATAATGTACTAATGAATAATAATTCTTATAAAGAAAGAATAGAAAAGGGGAAATAAACCCTTTACTCTATAATAAAGTAGAACTAGTAGTAATTATACTTTATATAGAAGTGTAGTTACACTTACATCGATGTTATCAATAATAAGGTTAGGAGCAATACCAAAAAGAACAGTAAGTACAAATAGAGGAAGAATAATATTGAATTCTCGTCGGTTCATATCTGTAGTATATCCAAGGTATTTACTGTATGATCCGTAACTTAGTCGGTTGTATACCCAGATAGAGTATGCAGCACTTAGTACGATACCTGTAGAACCTAGGAATGAAACAATAGGATTCATTTGGTAAGCACCCATTAGACATAGAGCCTCACCAACCCAGTTAGCACTTAGAGGGATACCAGCATTACAGATACTAAAGATAAAGAAGAATGCAGTAAATACAGGCATATATGTAACAAGTCCTCGGTAGTATCGAATTGTACGAGTATGGAATCGATCGTATAGAATAGCACCTACAAGCATGAATAGAGCAGGACTAACAAAACCATGTGCAATAGAAAGAACAATAGATCCTTCAACACCTTGAATATTGTTAGAGAATAGTCCAAGAACAACGATACCCATATGTCCAACACTAGAGTAAGCAACAAGAGCTTTGAAATCAGTTTGTCGTAGAGTAGCTAGACTAGCATAGATAACACTCATAACAGCAAGTGTTTGTACAAGAGGACTAAAGTAGTATGAAGCATCAGGAAGGAATTGAAGAAGAAGTCGTAGACTACCGTAAGTAGCCATTTTTAGAACAATACCAGCCAGTAGGATACTTCCTGCAATAGGAGCTTCAGCATGGGCTCGGTATAGCCAAGAATAGAATGGCCAAAGAGGGAATTTAACAGCCATACTGATGAAAATACCAACCCAAAGAAGTTTTTGAGTAGTAGAATCAAATGCATATTGACTAATAAGGTTGAAATCAGTAGATCCAACGTTGTAGTAAAGTGCAAGGATAGATAGAAGCATAAATAGAGATCCGATAAGTGTAAATAGGAATAGTAGGAATGCAGCACGCACTCGGTTAGGACTACCACCCCAAATACCAACAATAAGGAATAGAGGAATAAGAACACTTTCGAAGAAAATATAGAATAGCATAATATCAGTAACTACAAATACAAGAAGTAGAAGAACTTCTAGAACAAGTAGAGTACATAGATAGAATTTAACGTTATATTTATTTCCACCTAGTGATGTAGCAGAAGTAATTTTCCAACTAGCTAGGAAAGAAATAGGGAATAGAAAAGTAGTAAGCACAACAAAGTAAAGAGAAATACCATCAATACCAATTTGAAAATCAGAAGAGAAGATACTTGCTTCTTTATTAGCAAATGCATATGTAAATTGATACTCAGCAGTAGTAGGATCAAATAGAAGTAGAAGACTAAGAGAATACAGGAAAGTAATCACAGATACAGCAAGAGCAATAATCTTTAGTTTTGTATCAGGATCAGCATATTCTGAAGAAGTACTACTATTGTTATTTAGAGCTGGAACAAGCTCATGACTACGGTAAGAAGGAGCAATCATAGCAACTCCAACTAGAGGTAGGATAAGAAGAATAACAAGAAGCATAGTTAAGTAATGAATTTATCAATCGGTAAAAGAAGAAAATAATAGTCGCAATATAAGCGAATTCTACCTATAGAATATAAATATATAGTGAATGTATATGCTATATATATATGAATATATAGTAATAATATAAGGATATCATTTTCAATGTAAAATAGATAGAATTATAGAATGAATAATATTACTTGACTAGTGATAGTATTATTAGATAAAAAGAATTTAGCTGAGTGGTTTAGCGTCGATCTTACACATCGAATACAGAGGTTCGATTCCTCTAATTCTTATTAATAATTAATATTAGGAAATGTCCTATAGTATTTTCCTTATTAATATGAATTGACTTTATTTGTCTTAATTAGCATACTCTTTTATAGAAAGTAAAAGGATGATTAATAAGAAGGCTATATAATTTATTTTATATAATGCTTAAATCACTATATACTAATCTATTTGTAGTATCTCTTGCTCTAATTGCTGTACTAACTCCAGGTGTAGCTTATAACGATTCACCTGAGCGATGGCAAATTGGATTCCAAGATGGTGCTTCACCAGTACAAGAAGGAATTTCAGAACTATTCGATACTGTATTCTTTTACATTATTGTAATTGTATTTGGTGTAGGTTGGGGAGTTTACTCTGTAGTTAAAAACTTCCACTACAAACGATCTCCTATTGTACATCACATTAACCATGGTACAGTGCTTGAGCTAGTATGGACAATTGCTCCTGCATTTATTCTAGTAGCTATTGCATTCCCTAGTTTCAAACTACTTTACCTAACAGATGAAGTATTTACTCCATCTATGACTATTAAAGCTGCTGGTCACCAATGGTACTGGTCTTACGAATACTCTGATTTCCTAAATGACGATGGTGAATCAATTGAATTTGATTCTTACATGGTACCTGAATCAGATCTTGAAGAGGGACAACTACGACTACTAGATGTAGATAACAACGTAGTAGTACCAGTAGATACAAACATCCGATTTATCGTTACAGGTCAAGATGTAATCCATTCATTTGCTGTGCCTGCACTAGGTATTAAAGTAGATGCTGTACCTGGACGACTAAACCAAGTAGCTACAATTGTTGAGCGAGAAGGTCTATTCTACGGACAATGTTCAGAACTATGTGGTATTCTACATGGATTTATGCCTATCTGTATTGAAGCAGTTAGTCCTGAGAAATACCTAGAGTGGATGGAAGAAATGGCTGATGAATAATTTATTCAAGACAATTTTCCCCTTCTAAATATAATATACAAATTATTATGACGAAAAATCAGAATAAAAATAAGTATTCATTAGTAAAGTATTTAATCTAATTTTTAGATGAAATTTATCCTAAATAATAAGATTGAAAGAATACTTTTTAATAGCAATATAATATAAAATAAAACGAAAAATTTATGACAAATCTATTTAATCTAAAAGGGTTTGATGTATCGGTAACTCAAGGACCTATTGTATCGCTAATCCTAATTCTTATTGTTCTAGTACCAATGCTACTAGCGGTAGCATTTATGACAATTCTAGAGCGTAAAGTAATGGGTCAAATGCAACGACGTATTGGTCCTAATGTAGTAGGATACTACGGAGTGCTACAACCATTTGCAGATGCTCTAAAACTAGTAGTAAAAGAGCAAATTATCCCTGCACAATCAAATAAAGCACTATTCTTTCTAGCACCAATGATTTCACTAGTATTTGCACTACTAGGATGGGCGGTAATTCCATTTGGTCCTGGTATGGCAATTTCAGATTTCTCTCTAGGGATTCTATATTCTCTAGCGGTATCTTCAATTGGAGTATACGGAGCACTATTTGCTGGATGGGCTGCTAATTCGAAATATGCATTTCTGGGATCACTACGATCAACAGCTCAAATGGTAAGTTATGAACTAATTTATTCAACTTGTGTATTTACAGTAATTCTAATGGCAGGATCACTAAATCTAACTACAATTATTGAATCACAAACAGGTATCTGGTATATTGTGCCTCTTTGTTCAATCTTTGTACTATATCTAATTTCTGCTATGGCTGAACTGAACCGTACTCCATTTGATCTACCAGAAGCGGAATCAGAGCTAGTAAGTGGATTTATGACTGAGCATTCAGGAATGATCTTTGTATTCTTCTATCTAGCTGAATACTGTGGTGTAGTACTAATGTCTACATTCTCTGCAGTACTATTCCTAGGAGGATATGCATTCCCTGAAGTATTTGTAAATGATACTTTTATTAATCTACAAAGTATTATTCTTGCTCTAAAAGCACTACTATTTATGTTCTTCTTTGTATGGGTACGTGCTACATTTGTGCGACAACGATATGATGGTCTTATGATCTTCTGTTGGACACAACTACTACCAATGTCTATTGCACTACTGGTTCTAGTACCTAGTCTACTAGTAGCATTTGATATTGGAGCGGTTAACTAATCAATAATCCCCTTTTTAATTATTTTGGTTAGTATTTTTCTTCTTATTCTCTTCAAAGTATTTTCTACTTCATAGTGTCATAATATTAGACTCTTGTCCTATAATAGTATATAATGTTAAATAGAGAAAAATTTATTCTATTTTGTAAAATATAGGGATCATAAACGATATGGAGTATACAAATAAGTAATAAAAGGGATTCGTAAGGATACCTAGCAGATATACTTGAAAGGATATATATATAGAAAGTTGGAGTGAATAATTTGTAAACTCTGACAGTCCTATGGAAAACCAAAATATATTGAATACGTTGGGAATTAAAACATTTTAGTACCAACAGGAAAGGAAATCAAACGAGACTTCTGGAGTAATGGTGAGTGAAACAGAATAAGCCATACTCTCCCGTAAGGGATAGGGACGAAAATCGTAAGATTTTTGTAACTTGTTAAACTATCTACAACTAGAACTGTAAATATTGTGGAATTCAATAATAGCTAATAATAGCTACCAAAGACGGTGAAAGTCCGGATATGCATTTGCCAAAAGGCATTGTTCTAAGATAGTATTAAGAGTATAACTAAGTAATATGAAGACGGCTGCTTTGTATGAATTAGACGGGATACCATTCTCGAAGGCTAAGTATAGTATATCTAGCGATAGTGAAGAGTAACGTGAGTGAAAGGTGAAAAGTAAGTGTATGACTAGTGAAATAGATCTTGAATTACGAATCTTATAAGCAGTCAGAGTCTGATAGAATCAGATGATGGCGTACCTTTTGCATAATGGGTCAGCAAGTTAATTTGCAGTGCAAGATGAAAAATCTTAGTGAAAACGTCTAGCTAATAATCCGATAGGATTAATGGTTGGGTTAAGTACTTCAAATTAGATCCGAAACCAGATGATCTTTTTATGGCCAGGTTTAAATGGACCGAACGTATGAATGTTGCAGTATTCTGCGATGAGCTGTGAAAAGGGGTGAAATGCCAATCTAATCTGGTGATAGCTGATATTCTGCGAAATCTATTTCAGTAGAAAGTATATGCAGACCTATCTTTGTATAGCACTGATTTCCATTTCTCTTCCTCGAATTGGTAAAACAATTCTTGGAGTATAGAATAAATTAGGGGGTTATAAACTCTACTATTGGAAGTTAACCTCAGAAGAAGATACTAAACTAACATACTAAAGTATGTTAGTAAATAACCGAAAATTGGTTTTCCAATTTTTGGATATGGTTGGTCATGTACTGACAGTCTATTTGTGATAAGGTAAATAGACGAAAGGGAAACAGCCCAGATCACATATTAAGGTACCCCAAATGATATTAAGTGAAATTAAGAGAGTTTTGTATCTAATACAACTATGAAGTAAGCTTGGAAGTAGCTATCTTTTAATGAAAGTGTAACAACTCAATAGTCTAATCACCCTTCTGGGTGTTAGGGACATCTTAACTCTTAAGAGTTAAGGTGTAACTAAATGATACAAAGCATCGAAGATTTATCGGGTCTAGATATCAAACCTAAATTGTGATGCTAATGAAATGAGTATAATATATACTGATTTTTAGCAAGGTAGCAGAACACTTAGTATTAAGGTTGAAGAATTCTATTAATAGAATTTGGACTATACTAAAGAGATAATGCTGGCATGAGTAACGATTAAAGGGTTATAATACCCTTCGCCGAATACGAAAGGTTTTCATGAAAAAGGTAATCTGTCATGAATTACGCGGATTCTAAGGATACTAGCGAAAAGTTATTATCCGATGAAATGTAGAAAGAATCTTCCAAATTGGAACGAGAAAAATCTTTCTTTAGAAATATATCCGTACCTTAAACCGACACAGGTTCGTAGGTAGAGAATACTAAGGCGTAGAGATAAGGCTAGTGAAGGAACTCGGCAAAATGCTTCCGTAAGTTCGACGATAAGGAAGGAGATTTGTAAGTCTTCGGACACAAATCTTAGCATAAAAGTGGGGGCTCCGACTGTTTACTAAAAACACAGCAACTTGCTAAGACGAAAAGTACTTGTATAAGTTGTGAACTCTGTCCAATGCCAATCCGTGTAAGGAAGGTGATATTCTTTCGGGAGTTGTCACTAACCGATGCGGTGGTCAATGACGGTCTTAACCATAAGGATCTGAAAGTAGCGAAATTCCTTGGCCATTAAATGTGGTCCTGCATGAATGAGGTAACGTGGCCCTGCTGTCTCCACTAGTTTCTCAGTGAAATTGAATTAGCCGTGCAGATGCGGTTTGCCTTCCGGAGGACGCGAAGACCCTATGCAGCTTTACTGTAATTTGATATTGTTTTTGATTGGATTTAGTGTAGAATACAAGGGAGTGTAAACGTCAGTGAAATACCTTGATAAATCACAATTGAAAACTAACTTGATAAAAAGTTATCTAAGGATAACTTCGAGGACAGTTTCAGAGGGTCAGTTTTACTGGGGCGGTAGCCTCTAAGAAAGTATCAGAGGCCTTCAAAGGTATATTTATATTGGTCAGAAACCAATGGACATCTATTTGTCTAATAAAGTGTAATGATTAAATATGCTTGACTGAAAGACTGATAGGTCGATCAGCTACGCAAGTAGGACATAGTGATCCGGTGATACATAATGGAATGATCATCGCTCAAGAAATAAAAGTTACGCTAGGGATAACAGGTTTATCGTTTGCAAGAGTTCATATTGTCCAAACGGTTTGACACCTCGATGTCGACTCTTCTCATCCTCCAGGTGTAGTAGCTTGGAAGGGTTCAGCTGTTCGCTGAGTAAAGAGGAACGTGAGTTGGGTTTAATACGACGTGAGTCAGTATAGATTCTATCCTCGGAAGGGATAAAGAATGAAAGGAGAACCTCTAATTAGTACGAAAGGACCATTAGGGATAATTCAATGGTGTCTCTGTTGTTGAAGAAATTTAGCACAGCAGAGTAGCTACAATTATAAAAGAGAAGTACTGAAAGCATCTCAAGTGCGAAACAGATCTCTGGACATTCTTAAGATCAATTATCAAAAGATAATTGGTTGAAATAAGAAGAAGACTACTTCTTAATTTAGGGTGCAAATGTATGTTTAGCACTACTAATGTATTGAATAACTTATTTGTACCATATCGTAAACTAGTAATAGTTATTATCCTATTTTATAGTAATTATCTAATTATTGTATATTATTATTATTAATATAGAAATAGTATAATAATAGAGAAATTAGTAACAATATATTGGATTTTCTTCTTTCTATATTAGAAAAATACCTATATTATTTTCAGATAGATGGCCTAATGGCTGGGCGCCCTTTTTGGGAAAGGGAATTCGGAGTTCGAATCTCCACTATTTGATTCATATTCAAATTCTATGGTGTTATAGCATAGAGGTCATGCGGTGTACTGTTAATGCATTTTTACGAAAGTTCGAATCTTTCTAACACCTATTATCTTATTTGAATATCCTAAGTACTTTGGTGTAAAGGTCCGCATATCAGGCTCATAACCCGATGGACCAGGTTCGATTCCTGGAATGTACTCTTTCAATGAGATAATTAGAATTGAATAAATTTATTCTCCTATTCTATGGGTCTTTTAGTTTAATGGTAAAACCCTCGGTCTTCATCTGAGTGAGTGGGCGTTCGAGTCGCCTAAAGATCAAATATTGTTTAGAATTAAATCAGTATAATATACAATATATAGAATAAATAAAAAGTAAAGTATTCATTCTTCTTTTACTTGAATAAAAATATAAGTATTTCAATTGTCGATTTAGTTTAGTGGTAAAATAGGTAACTTGTAATTACTTGTCACTAGTTCGATTCTAGTAGTCGGCAAATATATATTATACTAATTCTATATATGGTACAATAGGATGTGGTCTAGCTGGCATGACGGTCCCTTTTGGTGGGACAGGGCGACTGTTCGAATCAGTCCATCCTAGAGTATACTTATTATATAGGACAAGACTTTTAGTAAAACCATTAAAATGATATGTACTATTGAATCAATAGTTAAAATATAAAGGAATAACTAATCGATATGATTGATCAAATATATGATCATAAAAGTTTCTATGAATCTGGAATTAAAGAGAGGTATCATTTTAGAATGAGTCTTTTTAAAGAAGGAGAATAGAAATGTATTTTTTGTAACTGTTTAATCTTAGCAGTGTTCTAACTTTTTATGGTAGTTTTACTCATGCGAGTTCCAATTCATTTTATGAATAGGGGCGTGCAGGCGAGGAATATGAAGACTAGATACCCTTAAACCGTAAGGTTGAGAGATTCGGTCTTCATTCTGTAGGTAGTTGTTGTGATAAAGGCGCAACAAGCCGATGACAGATAGAAAAGAGCGAAAGCTTCTATTTCCGCAATTGGTTTTAATAGACCGATTGGTCAGTTTTCTGACTGCTGCAGAGGAGAATCTTGGGCAATGTTCGCAAGAATGACCCAGCTAACCATAACTCGAATTAAGTAGAGTGTCGTAAGGGAGGATGATGACGTTACCTTACTATTAGTCCAATCTAAGTCTCGTGCCAGCAGACGCGGTTATACGAACTGGGCAAAAGTTGAATAAATTAATAGGTTTTAAGGATCCGTAGGTTGTTAGTGAACTAACTTGAATTCTATAGAGGAAAATAGAATGCTAGAAGTAGGGATGATATCCGTTGAGATCTAGTGGAATACTAATGGCGAAAGCAATTTTCCAAGTAAGAATTGACGCTGAGGGATGAAAGTTTGGGGAGCGAACCAGATTAGCTACCTGAGTAGTCCAAACCGTAAACTATTTACACTAATTCTTTGGT
>ERZ501012.127-NODE-127-length-13583-cov-33.681771_pt1 | contig 13583 bp, 8 predicted proteins | sample MGYA00248887_ERZ501012 | MGnify/ENA primary metagenome ERZ501012 (study PRJEB25958, sample SAMN03398566) | human skin metagenome | study: EMG produced TPA metagenomics assembly of the Human Skin Microbiome Metagenome (human skin metagenome) data set. | reverse complement strand
ACTACTGATGAATATTTACCAAAATTAGTTTAGTGTTTTCTGTCGTGTGCAGAGACCCGTTTTATGACCGCTGTGGCATCTCGTAGTGGTGAGTTGCTTAATTATAGCAATATCGCCCAAGAAGTTGGAGTAACGGTGGATACGGTGAAACGGTGGCTGGCGATTTTGCAGGCTTCGGGCAGTGTATATTTGTTACAGCCCTATCACCACAATCATCTCAAGCGAGCCATTAAAACCCCGAAACTTTATATGCTCGATACGGGCTTAATGGCATATTTAACCAAATGGCTGACGGCGGATACCTTGCAACGTGGGGCAAAAAGTGGGCAGTTTTTAGAAACCTTTGTGGTGGGGGAACTGCTAAAATCGTTTTATTATCAAGGCGTTGAACCGCCAATGTATTTTTATCGAGATACCAACCAACGAGAAATCGACGTGATTATCGAGCAAAATGGGGTGGTGTATCCGCTTGAAATCAAATCCATAGCAAATCCTGATAAAAAACACGGGGCGGTGTTTAAAACGTTAAAAGAGCAATTGCCCGAGAGTGAGATTACCGTGGGGACGGGGGTGATTATCAATCAATATCCAAAAAAAATGTGGCTGGCGGAGGATTTGGTGGCGTTGCCGATTACTTATATTTGATGGGTTAATCGGCTTGTGTCTGTCAAACGTTTATCCGTTATAATACCTTAATCTGCCCCATGCTTACTTTTAACTTATGATTACTATTTTATGTCAAAATCTATCACCACTCTTGCCAATCTATTGCACTTTTTTAACGGTCAATTCATTCAACGCAGTCTAGCATATGTTGCCAAAATCGACCAAAAAAGCCTTGAACGCACCGAAACGAGCGAAAATATTATGCTTACAGGCTACGTCAAAGGTAGCCAAACTTATCGCACTTCAATTACGTTTAACAAAGCGAGTAAGCGTATCGTTACCAGCAATTGTACTTGCCCTGTCCGTAGTTTTTGTAAGCATGGGGCAGCCTTGGCACGTTTGTTGCGAGACCAAGAAAATGAAAAACTTAATTCTACCGATAAATTTTTGTTTAAAAATCAGCAATTTGTCCAAGATTTAATGCAACAAATCGCCGATTTGCCCAACCCCACCGATTATAAAGATTTAACCAACGCATTAGCTCAAAGTTTGACGACCACCACGACTGCCAGTATGCCATCAAGCAAACACTATGATGAAGCTAATCTTTGGCTTAAAAATTTACGCCAAAACTTAATAGAAACGGATAAAACCGCCACAAAAACCACCCAAAAAACCAATGGTTCAGCATTTATTTATCAAATAGAACAAGTGTTTGGTAAATTACGCCTACATCTGATGAAAGTACGGCGTGGCAAAGCAGGCGATATCCGTGCAGGTGAAACTTATACCCAATTTTCTAACCTTGCTAAAGGGCTATCGAGCGTCAGCCACGAAGAAGCGGTCTTGTTTGGTAAAATTTATCACCATCTCAAAGCCATCAATAGTGATGGGTTTTACACCCCTTATTTGATTGCCAATGATTTGCCTGTGGACTATCTTAAAGAGTTGCTTGCTACCAAAACCGTGTTTAGCAAAGCAAATTGGGATAAACATTGGCAATCTGAACAAGATTTTCCGCTAACGTGGACAGACGAGATTTTAACCTTAGACATTGACTGGCTAGAAAACCCCCAGCAGGGCGAAAAACTTCAATTTAACCTACTCGACCACGAGCAACATCGCTATGGCTTTGGGCAACATGAAAATCTTGATGTGCTATTTACCCAGCCTTTGACCTATATCAATCGTGCCAAAGCCAAAATCGGCTTGGTCAATAGCGAGGCGATTGGCGATATGCCAAGCGACGTATTGTATCGCTTGCTGACCATGCCCCCGATTCCGAGCGAATTGGTCACCGAAATCGATGAAGTGTTGAGCAAAAGCCCCACCACCCAACGCCTACCCAAGCCTAAAGCGGTGCAAAACATCGAAGACCTGTATGGCGAACCGCAACCGATTGTGCAGTTTAGCAATGGCGATGACCTTAATCTTCCGTGGCAGTACCGCAGTGAATATGTAGATGGCATATGGATTCAAAAAAAATGGGTGCTTACCGAGCTGTCCTTTGCCTATACAGGCGGTGAAACCATTGCCAATACCGATGAATTTTTTATTGGCAAAAAAGATGGCAAAAAAGTGCGTCAGCACCAAGACAAAGACTTTGAGAAACAGGCAATCAAGCAACTCAAACAATTATTTCCCAGCTTTACATGGCTAAAAAAAGACGGCAAAAACAGCAAATTTGAAGCCCATATCGAAGTCAGTGATGTATTGTCCGCCCTGTTACCCACCGACAAAATTAACCAAATCGGGTGGCAAGTCGAACACGCCGATGACAGCCCTGTCAATGCCCAATCAGCAATTCATCCAGAGTTTATCCTTGAAGAAGCCGATAATAAAGCCGATGATGGCAATCATTGGTTTGAAGTTGGGGCGGTGATTAGCGACAGTGAAGGACATCGCTATGATTTGCTCAGTATTGTCGGGCATTTGCTTGAGGTTTATCCGTATTTATTAAACCCAAAAGTTAGCGAGCTTATCCAACCAGAGCATTTATTTGCCGTGGAAGTCGGTGGCGGACGACCCAATTTGGCGATTGCGTTTCAAGATATTTTGCCGATTTTACAAAACTTACGTCATCTATTGTCGCAAGATGAACGCAAACTTGACCGTTATGACACCTTGCCACTCATTGAGCTTGCACACACGCTGGGCATGGCGTGGCAACTGCCCGATAAACTAAAAACCTTTGCCGAAAAACTCAAAGCGGGCTATCAATCCAATTTACCAACGCCAAACGGATTTCATGGCGAACTGCGACCTTACCAACAGCAAGGCTTGGCGTGGTTACAGTTCTTGGCAGATACCGAACATGGTGGGATTTTAGCCGATGACATGGGGCTGGGTAAAACCGCCCAAACTTTGGCTCATGTCTTGATAGAAAAACAAGCGGGACGGCTTGAAAATAAACCCGTGTTAATCGTTGCTCCCACGTCACTCATGCACAATTGGCAAAAAGAAGCCGAAAAATTCACCCCTGATTTGTCGGTGTTACTATTGCATGGGGCAAATCGCCATGACAAATTTGAGCAAATCAACGCCCATGACATCGTGCTAACTACCTATCCGTTGGTGGTTCGGGATGAAGAAATTCTAAAAGCCCAACCATTTCATCAAATTATCCTTGATGAAGCCCAAAATATCAAAAACCCGCACAGTAAATCCGCCCAAGTGCTACGCTCACTTACCGCCACTCATCGCCTGTGTTTGACAGGCACACCGATGGAAAACCATCTGGGCGAACTGTGGTCGCTGTTTTATTTTCTCATGCCAGGCTTTTTGGGTAGTCAAGACGTATTTAACAAACACTACCGTCACCCGATTGAGAAAAAAGGCGACAAACAAAAACGCCAAAAACTGGTCAATCGCACCAAACCCTTTATTTTACGCCGTTTAAAAACGGACGTTGCCAAAGAACTCCCGCCCAAAACCACCATCGAAGTCAATATTGACATGAATGACGAGCAGTCCAAGCTGTATGAAGCGGTGCGAGCGACTATGCAGAAAAATATCCAAAGAATCATCGCTGAACAAGGCTTTAAACGCAGTCAGATTCAGATTTTGGAAGCCTTGCTAAAATTACGTCAAGTCTGCTGTCACCCCAGTTTGCTCAATTTGGAAAATTTACCCACCGCCAAAAAGACCCAAAAGCACAAAGCCCCGCAATCCGCCAAGCTCGATTATCTGATAGAAACCGTCAGCGACATGGTGGCAGAAGGTCGTAAAATTCTGATATTTTCCCAGTTTACCAGTATGCTTGCCTTGATTGAACAACGGCTCAATGAGCAAAAAATCGCCTTTAGCAAACTCACCGGGCAAACCAAAAAACGTAGCGAGGCGATTGAAGCCTTTCAATCGGGACAAGTGCCTGTGTTTTTGATTAGCTTAAAAGCGGGCGGTGTGGGGCTTAATCTGACTGCCGCCGATACGGTGATTCATTACGACCCGTGGTGGAATCCTGCGGTAGAAGACCAAGCCTCGGATAGGGCATGGCGAATCGGACAAGATAAGCCCGTGTTCGTGTATAAACTCATTACCAATCAAAGTATCGAAGAGAAAATCATCGACATGCAAAAAAACAAAGCCGAACTGGCTCAATCCATTCTAAGTATCGACCACGAAGGCGAGGTTAAACTGAGTGAAGAAGCGGTATTGGGGCTGTTTGAGAGAATCGAGTGATATTGATAAGGTGAAGGTTTAATCTACTGCTTAGTGATAAATTGGTTAAAGGAGAATGGTATTTGGCAGCCGCTGAATCGCAAGCTACTGCTGGTTATAATCTGTATCGGCTTGTGTTTAAAACACATTTAACCCGCTTTTATTCGCTATAATATGACCACTCTTTCAGCCTTTCTAGCTGTTGATTTTAACTTGAGAAGTTACCCATGCACATTTTGCACTACAACGATTTAGACACATTACACATTCCCAACTATAAAAAAATCTGCCAAGCCCTTGCCGATGACAACTTTCGCACTGCTCAAGTCAAAAAAATCGGTGATAACCTATACCGTGCCAAACTCAACGCCAGTGATAGACTATTGTTTTCGTTATATCGCTACCGTAATCAAAGCTATGCCTTAATGTTAGAATGGATAAAAAACCATGCTTATGAGAATTCACGATTTTTACACCGTGGTGTGACAGTCGATGAAGACAAGCTAGAAGACTTATTAACAGCCCCAACGCCCGACACGCTTGACAAAGAACTTGCCTATCTTAATCCGCAAAGTCAAAGTTTTGCTTGGCTTGGTAAAGTCATCAGCTTTGATGATGTGCAACAAGCGATTTATCAAAGCGAACCGCCACTCGTAATTATCGGCTCGGCAGGCAGTGGCAAAACAGCGTTACTGCTAGAAAAAATGAAACAAGTTGCAGGTAATGTGCTATATGTCAGCCTATCGCCATATTTGGTCAAAAACGCCTATGACCTGTATCACAGCCAAGGCTACGAAAACACCGCCCAAGACGTTGAATTTCTCAGCTACCAAGAACTGTTAGAAACCATTCGTATTCCTGAGGGTAAAGCGATTGATTTTATACAATTCAAACAATGGTTTAACGGTCATGCTCATAGCCATAAAATCAAAGATGCCCATAAACTGTTTGAAGAGTTTCGGGGCGTGCTGACCAGTAACGAGTTGCAACAAGGCTATTTGTCCAAAGCAGATTATTTGGACTTAGGCGTTAAGCAGTCGATTTTTTTGCAAGACGAACGAGAAGCGGTGTATGGCTTATTTGAGAAGTATTTAAGTTTTTTAAAAGACCAGCCATATTACGATATCAATCTCATCAGCCAGCAATGGCTGCAATACGCCAAACCGACGTATGATTTTGTGGTGATTGACGAAGTTCAAGATTTTACCAGCATTCAGCTATATCTCATTTTAAAACTGCTCAATCAAAGCGGACAGTTTTTGATGTGTGGTGATTCTAATCAGATTGTCCACCCCAATTTTTTCTCATGGGATAAAATCAAGACCTTATTTTATCACCAAACCGAACTGCAAGGCGGTCAAGAACTGGTGCGGATTTTACACACCAATTACCGCAACGCCCCCGAAATCACCGACATTGCCAACCGTATTTTATTGTTAAAAAATGCCCGTTTTGGCTCGATTGACAAAGAAAGCCATTATTTAGTCAAAAGTAATGGGCATCTGCAAGGCAACGCCATTTTACTGCACGACACGCCCAAGCTGTTGCAAGAACTGAATGACAAAACCAAACAATCCACCCAATTTGCGGTGATTGTGATGCACGATGCCCAAAAACAAGAGGCAGGGCAATTTTTTAACACGCCGCTCGTTTTTTCCATTCAAGAAGCCAAAGGGCTAGAGTACAGTAATATTATTTTATACAACTTTATCAGCAGTGAAAGCGAGCGATTTCGCACCATTAGCCAAGATGTCAGCCCCGAGCAACTACAAGCCGAGGAACTCACTTACCGCAGAAATAAGGACAAAACCGACAAATCATTGGAAGTGTATAAATTTTACATCAATGCCCTATACGTTGCCTTAACCCGTTCGATTAAAAACGTGTATTGGGTGGAACATCAGCACGAACACCCGCTTTTGACCTTATTACAACTGCCCAAAGCCACCGAAAGCTTGGATATGGTCGAAACCGTCAAATCCAGCATTGAAGAGTGGCAACTGGAAGCCCAAAAATTGGCTCTGCAAGGCAAACAAGAACAAGCCGAACGCATCCAAACTGAGTTACTTAAACAAAAAGTCGCTGATTGGACGGTGTATAAAGATGAAGCGTTCGCCACGTTGCTGGATGAAGGGCTAAAACAGCAACAGAAAAAATCGCTGATTACCCTGCTTGAATACGCCCAAGTGTATGATAGCCAAGAGCTTTACCAAACCCTGCTTCACCGCAACAGCATAAAAGCGAAAACCCCTCATGCCAATCGCAAACTGTTATTGGATAAATACTATTTTCTGTATACCAGTAAAAATCTTAACAACATTGAAAAACGCATTGACGATTATGGTATTGAATTTCGAGACAGTTTTAACCGCACCCCGCTGATGAATGCGGTATGGACGGGTAATGTCGAGCTCACCAAACGCCTAATCGCTCGTGGGGCAGATGTCAATGCCATCGACAATCAGCAACACACCAGCCTACAAATCGCACTAGCACAAGCGATTGTCACGCCTTACGACACCCTCGAACATCCAAGCTTTATGGAGAATAAACACAAATACGCCAAAAACTTTCTGGTCAATGTGTATGATGCGATTAGCCCCAGCCATTTAGCGTTAAAAATCGACCAACATCTGATAAAAATCGACCAGTATTTGATGGAGTATTTCATCCTAAATTTGGTATTGGTCATCAATAATTGTCTAAAAAAACAAGTGAAAGGCGTTGGTAAACTGCCCCGACCTGTATTTACCGCAGGGGATATTTTGTCCGCCATCGAACAGCTACCGACAGGCATTTTGCCAAGTTATCGCACCAAACGGGCGTATATCAGTAGCATTTTATCCAAAAATGAAATTGACAAAGACGATAAATACAACCGTAAATTGTTTATCCGTGTGGCTCATGGCTCGTATATTATCAACCCTGATATCGAAATTAAATACGATGAACAATGGTATCCGATTTATCCTGAGCAGTTGTTAACGTTGTTAGAACAGAACAAATAACCGCTTATTTTATCATTTAAATTATTCCACAATTTATTTTTTAAATTAAATTATCTTTATTCAGAGTATGCGAATGAACACACCGATTGCTTACAATCCCAATAAACTGATTTATCAGCCAATCTTTACCCCAGAACAACTTGCCTATTTGGAAGCGTTAAATGCCCACTCAAAAAGCGAGTATTTGTTTGAGCCTCGCAATATCGAAGCATTTTCGATTAGCTTTGCCCATACCTCAGCGGTACTTGAAGGTAACACTTATACCCCTGTCGAGGCAGAAATTCTGCTTAAAACAGGTAGAACCGCAGGTCATGAAAAAAAACTTGATGAGGCGTTGATGCTTGAGAATATGCGAGAAGCCTTTAATTATCTGGTCGCCGAAGCCAACAACCCTAATCCGCCCCCTTTTAAATATTTGGTTAAAAATCTACATACACTGGTATCGGATAGGTTACTTGACAGACAAGATTATGGCGTGGTCAGAAAAACACCTGTCTTTATTAGTGCAACGGGTTATGTGCCGTCCGATATCCCACAACAGCTTGAAGCAGGACTCGATTTAATCGCCAGCGAATATGAAAAGATAGACAATGCTTTTGAAAAAGCCGTCTATATTCACCAGAACTTGGCGTATTTGCAATATTTTATTGACCATAATAAACGTACCGCTCGTAATATGTGTGCCTACAGCATACTTAGAGCGGGTAAAATGCCTGTGATGTTCACCCAAAGAAGCAGTAATGAGTATGTGACGGCGGTCTTGGATTATTATGAGAGTAACCCTGCCGATTATAGTACCTTTGTTTCTTATTTTATCTCAGCCTATGAAAATGTTTGTTCTCGGATGAATGTCAACGCCATTGCGGAGGCGAAAAAAAGTCTAGAAAATTAAAGATATGGTTAGATTAGCAAAATTTATTTGGGAAAAACCTTATAAAATCACTACCTAGAAATTCGCATAATCTTTGTTATGTTAAATTTTGCACAACTGCGTCACGAATAGCTCGCCATACGGCAGTATCCGCCAAAAATGGCATCGCCTTGACAAGCTTTTGACTGGGGTCATTACTGTCTAAATTATCCAGCACACTACGGATAATCGTATCAGCGTAATCATTGGGCATTTCAACAACATCTTTAATAGCCACTCTCGCCTTATCATGATTGAGTAAGTAGCGGCTTTGTTCAGTCAAATCTTCCTTAATCACCCGCCGAAGAATGTCTGCCATATACCCGATATGCGGGGTTAAATCCAAATACCGCCAAATGGGATACGCCTGATGGCTATCATCAAGATTCAGATTGGAGCGAATCCCATCGGCATATGTTGTCATTTCACCGAACGCATATTGACCTTTAAGCTGAGCCATTAATGGCTTTGACACACTATCCAGTATTTGGTCATACGCCTTTCGGTCTTTGGCAGTATCATTAATCACCTGTGAAATTGGCAAAATCATTGACGTTGGTAATACCCCATCCCGCCTTAACATATCATTCATCAAAAAGCGATGAATCCGCCCATTTCCATCGGCAAGCGGATGGATATACACAAACGCAAATGCCACCACCGCACACCGCATTACCGCTGACTGTCCCTGAGTGACTTCAATAAAACGTCTTAGCCCCGCTAACATCGCTGCTACTTGCTCAAACGGTGGAGCAATATAATGCACAATCGGCTTAAAATCTCGCTGACTCACCTGCCCGACAAAAACAGGGGACTGCCGTAAGCCAAACTGGTGAATCGCCACACTATCGCCCAAAATCGCCTGTTGCAAAGCGGTAAGGGACGGATTATCGAGTGGGATATCGCCTTCACCCAACTGCGTTGCCATCACTTGGGCAAAGCGTTCAATACGTTTGGTATGTTTGCCTTCCCCTTCAATGGTAAAACTGGCTTTACTCTCTCGCAAGGTAATCCAAACACTCGACCGCATTAGCAAATCTTCACCAAACGTATCAGTTAATTGTTGTATCATCTGAGCAATATCAAGCGTAAATGCCGTGGCTAAGCGAGCAGTTTTTACCACCATCGGGCAAAAATCGGGGGTACCTGCCAAATTATCATTGATTCGCCAACGGGTGTTTTTAATCGCATATTCAGCACTGCAAGCCACCAATTGATTGGCATCAATAGCATCGACATAATTTCCCCCAATGCGACTTTTACCGTCCCGCATCGGCAACACTAGCAAATTACCTGTGAACCATTCGTACAGAAAACCACAGCGGCGGGCATATTGACCTGTCGGCTCATCACCTAACCAAGTTTCAAGAACACTGGGCTCAATTAATCCAAACACCTTAGCAAGTAGTTCGTAATGCACCACCTCATGACTAAGATGAAAGCGAAGGTGAAATGTTATAGTACTCAGTGATGCCGTATCATACTGGCTACTTTGATACACTTCTTCAGAAAAACCTTCCCGTTGGTGTGACTCACGGCGACTGCCCAATCGACTGACCACATATAAGGGATACGCCAGAGATAACTGAAAATTTTGAATTAGCCAAGCCCCACCCATTGGGTTAGCGATGGTTTGTGGTGAGATAATAGGTGGGTTAAGCATAAATACCTAAATAGTAAAACAATTTTATTGATGGCATTGTGGCAAAAATTGATTAGGCTTGCAATAAAACAATTATGATTGATGGTTTTTGCATAAAATTGATTTTTACTCATCCTGTCAGCTTTCAACGGTATTAGAATAGCAGACTATTTAAGTAGTCATTGATTATCTCTAGTATCTCAATCAATAGTCAAGCAACGGTCAAACAAATTCTGATAATTCAAGTCATTGATACTACTATTTTTTTCTATAGATTTAAGGTAAGAAACGCCTTTTATTTGATAATTAGTCAAGCAACAATCAAGCAAATTTAGTCAATTTTTCTCAACGTAATCCTTTAAAATGCTATGAATTTTTTCATTCACGCTAATATCTTCACTATCCGCTAATTTTTTAATTGCCGAATGTAAAGATGGTTGCATTAATAATTGCATACGCTTACTTTTGACTTCAATGAACTCAGGGTTGCGTTTCATAGGCACATCGAAGTTCGTTTTTTCCTGTATTATCACTGCCGATTTCTCATCGGAAGCTGAACTATCTTGTGCCTCAACTTCCTGCTCACTATCAACAATTGGACTAGTAATAAACGACATAGCAGGATTGGCATGACTAAAACTTTTTTTTATAGACATTATTGAATCTCCTGCCAAATTTCTTTAAATAAATTATCATAGTCTTGCGTAGCATTGCTTTTAGCATCATAAGAAAAAATATCTTGCCGTAACGCTTGAGCTTCTTTTATCGCAATAGCTTCACGGATATTTTGTGTGTATGTTTTTGTGTGTATGCTTTTAGCTGTATCATGAATAACTTGCTGTAAATCTCGACTTAAAATATTGCGATTGCTATAGCGGGTTAATACAATTCCTAAAACCTTCAAATTTTTATTTGTATAGCGTTTAATGGCATCAATGGTTTGTCCAAGCTGAGTAATACCTTGCACACTAAATATATCTGCCTGAGCGGGAATCAAAGCAAAATCGCTCGCTGTTAGGGCATTAATAGTCAAGATATTTAGGCTTGGTGGGGTATCAATCACTAGATAATCATAATCTTGCAAAGTGTTTAAGGCTTCTTTTAACCGATATTCTCTGCCCGTCATAATGAGCATCGATTCGACATTTGCCAGCATAGGACTCGACGCAATGATATGGTAATTTGTCGGAGTCACTTGGATGGCCTGAGTGTCCAATTTGGCATTAATTAATATCCCTAACGCATTATTTTCGCTATGACTGGCATTAGTAGCATAGGTTAGATTGCCCTGCTGGTCTAAATCGACGAACAGGACTTTCTTTTGTTGTTTATTTTGTAACCATGAACCTAAAGCATGGGCGGTGGTAGTCTTTCCTACCCCACCTTTTTGATTAATCACCGTAATAATTTTTGGCATACTGATAAACCCATACTTATTTAAATATACATATGATTGTATATGTATGAATTCATATATTCAACAACTTTTTAAAATTTATTCAATACCCATCACTCTTTTAAAATAACTACGGAATATTACATCACCATAAGCTATTCCGTTCTCATTTTCTTTATCGAACATTTTCAAAAACATAGGCACTTCGAGAGCTATCAAGTTTCTCACCTTTTCTAAAATTGCTATTTGCGAACTTATTTCAAGACTTTCAAATAATTGAACAAACTGATGATTTTCTTGTTCTTTTCGCAATACTTCTTGTTGCTTTTCCAATTCTGTCAATCGGTCTGCTTCGAGTTTCTTTTTAACTTCTTCTGCCTGTTTTTGATATCCCTGCTGTTGATTATCAATTTCTAATAATCCCCAACGTTCGTTAATGGCTTTTTTATAAATATTACGTTTATGTGTTTCATCATCTATCTGATTTTTGGCAATATATTTATCTGCTATTGCTTTAACGGTTTGTCGTTCAGTTTCAGAGAGACTTTCAAATAAATTAACATTACTGGCTTTGGCAAAAAATTCTGTGGGTTGAGCAGGGTTTTCGGTCACCATTTTTTCTTCAATGGTGATATTAAAATGGGTAATAGCTCGACCCAGTTTCTCTTGCCCTAATGTCAATTTAAATTCCCCCTGCTCATTGACTTGATTAATAGCAGGTTGCAATACTCTTCGCTTAAATTCTGCCACATTGGGGTATTTGGCAAATACCCCAAATAGAATCTTCCATTCATCCACTTGCTTTCGACAGTTTCCCACTTTTCGCCATTTACATACAAGCTCATACAGCCGTTTGGCGGGTGTGGTATTAAGCTCTATCGTATTGGCATAGTCATATTGCGTATAATCTAAAGCGTCAGGATTGGTCGCATTTTTGATTAGATGGAGGATATCATCACTAAACTTTAAGTAAATGAATGAACCTGTATCGCTATAGCCGATTTTTTGTACCAAACGGATGTGCAGTTTCATTTTACTGAATTTACCGTGTTTAGGCTTTGATGCCAAAATCGAATCGGAAAAAAAACTTATCTCTGTTAGGTTAGGCGGAATCTCAGGAACAACTTCCCCATTGGAAAAGTCATAATAGGCATCGCAAATAATCTTGGTTTCTTCAAGTTCTAATACTGCTCTTTTCAAAACCTTATAGGCATCATCCAATGATACTTTGTGGATATTGGCGTATTCTTGGGCAGAAATAACCACTTCACCGCTCCATAACTCAGAAGAAACATTGGTTTGACGAGCTTTAGTCATCGCAATGGTCATAATATTATTAGGAACAGGGGATAAGTCATAACTTGATTCTACCAAGGTATTATGTTTAACAATCGGAAAATCGGCAGTTTCTAGTTTTTTATCAAAAAATTTTTCCATACTTAAATTCTCTTCAAAGGTTTTATTTTCCAATTTAAAAGAAATCATACGCATTTCTATCTATGGAATCAATACATAAATGTATTTAGTACATAAATCAAGAAGAGTTGTACATATATGAAAAGTATTTAAAATCAATTACTTATTATATATGTACTAAGTACATGTAACTAGAAGAGTTGTACACTTATGCGATAAACCACAAGAAGAGTTGTACATCTATACAAGAAGAGTTGTACATCTATACAAGAAGAGTTGTACATATAAACTAGAAGAGTTGTACATATAAACTAGAAGAGTTGTACATGTATTGGCTCGCAAAGCCTTGCTACATAAGGCGTTGCGAGCCCCTACAATATATATAATATTACAATTATTACAATAAAGACCTTTTTAAAAAATTTTTAGAACAAATATTTGTTTTTTAAAAATTTGAAATATTATTAATCTCGTCGTGTAATTGTTGAATTTTTAAGTGATAGTGAAATAGTCTATCAAATAGCGTTTATTGATTAATTTTGAGAGACTGTAAGCTGATAAATCGAAAAAAGGTACATTGGATAGCATTTATCTATAAAAATAGCTCTAAAGCGTTCCTATGAGCATTTAGAGCTATGTATTGTAGCAAGAGTGAATCCATCAGTTAAAGACTACCACCCACACCTTTGAATTTTTCCACAAAGTTGGCTATTTTTTGGAAAACAGACTGTTTTTTGGTAAGGTATTCAGGGTTTAACGGACTCATTTTAGGTAAGATATCATTGAGTTCAGTACCATTCTCACTGGCATATTCACGTTTGAGTGACGTTAAAATGTAGCGTTTTGCTGAGTCTATGTTGAGATTTTCATCATCAATAAGAGATTGGGCGTCTTTTTGTTGTTCGGCTTGGGCAAATTTAAAAAATTCATCAATAATGTTAGCTT
>ERZ501012.124-NODE-124-length-13853-cov-4.827874_pt1 | contig 13853 bp, 11 predicted proteins | sample MGYA00248887_ERZ501012 | MGnify/ENA primary metagenome ERZ501012 (study PRJEB25958, sample SAMN03398566) | human skin metagenome | study: EMG produced TPA metagenomics assembly of the Human Skin Microbiome Metagenome (human skin metagenome) data set. | reverse complement strand
GACGTGACTGGAGTTCAGACGTGTGCTCTTCCGATCTCACGATGTTGATACGGCTCATGGGTACGCCGTCTTTGACCAATAATAGCCCTGATTCTTTCAATAACAACGCCAATGCCAACAAATCACTTACTTGTTCTGCATTGGAGATAATGCTTTGTGTAATCGCTTTGTCACCAAAGCGATTTTTGATATCGGCTGCGGCCTGAAAAATCTCTAACTCACGCTGGGTTTGTGGCTCATAAGTGATATAGGGGTTGTATAAAGGACGTGCAGTTGCCAATTCACGCAGCAGCACACGTTGACGTGCGGATTCAGATAAAGAAAGGTAATCTTCTAAATCGGCATGTTTGAACAAATCATGAACCGTTTCGGCATGAATCCCTGAGAATTGGCGCAAGTCCAATGGCATCAAATAAAAACCAAATACTTCCACCGCGCGGATGATATCGGTGAGTCGTTCGTTAGCCAGTAACTCACTGCCATTGTCGACCAATGACTGATAAACGACGTACAAATCATCTAAAAACTCGTCACAATCAGTGTAGGGCTCACTAAGCCCAAAGCGACAACCGTAAGACAAATCAAACGTATGCGAGGTAGCGACTAAACGTGACGAGATAAACCCGATGGCGCGGCGATAAGGCTCTTCTTCTCTGGAGATATTATCTTCTTTGGATTGCTCGGAGAGTGCCAGTACCGCATCACTCACTTTGACATGGCGGATAGACAGCGGCAACTCTTGGTATAGCTTGCCCAGTTGGTCACGATAAAAGTAAAACACCGTTGCCGCTTGGCGTTTGAACGCATAGCGAAGGGTATCGGCTGACACGAATGGATTGCCGTCACGGTCGCCACCAATCCAACCACCGATATTAAGTAAATTTGGCATGTCAGTGTCGGGGAAACGCTCTTTTAACTGATAATCTAATTTGCGATATAAATTTGGCAGGGCTTCAAAAAAACTTAAATCAAAATAGGCAATGCCATTGTCGATTTCATCTTTGACAGTAATTTTAAAATGGCGGGTTTCATTGGTTTGCCACTGCGACAATAACGTGGCTTCTAGTTGCTGCTCGATACGATGACGTTGATAGCCAATCGCAGTGTGGTATTCCTCAAGTAAGGCACGGATTTGACGGCGCAGTGATAAAATAGTTTGACGCTGAACCTCGGTCGGATGCGCGGTCAATACCGCACTGATAAAGGTATCATCAAGCTGTGCTTGCAACTCATCGCTGTCAATCCCTTGGGCTTTTAATTCATCAATCACATGGGCAAAACTACTTTTTGACGCAGATTCGTCTTGTTCGTGGGCAAGGCGGCGGCGCTCATGGTGCATGTCTTCGGCGATGTTAAACACTTGCGCAAATAAGCCACAAGCCCGAATGAGATTCTTGCGCTGTTGATGGTTGAGCGTTGGCAAAATGGCTTGAATAGTCTTTTGGGGGTCTTCGCCATTTAACAGTTTATTAATGGTTTGTTTGACCGGTTCTGAGGTTTGCTGCTCAACGACCGTTATCAGCACGCGGCTAAGTAACTGGGTGTCCGCTAGCAAAGGGGAGTCTTTATCATTGTCGATAAGCTCAACAAGTGCCGTATTTGACGGATGCGAGTTTAAAGGGGTTAAGCTTAAAACGTGAGGCGGTGCAAGGCTTTTTTCATTTTCAGCTGGGTTGGCGTTGGTCTGGCTCATAACTTTTCCCTTATTTGCTTTAGTCTAAAAAGTGTAACAGGACAATTATGTTAGCACAAACTATTATCACTATAAGAAATACTAATCGTTAAAAATTCGAAATGTAAACAGCGTTAAAATTATTTTGGCAAAGCTTGACGTTAGCAAGTCTATTTGCTATATTCAAAAACGATACAAAACGTATCATTTGAGTTTACAAAATGAATTCAAGGAGTGAATTCATGCAATGAGTACAATGATAGGCTTTGCCAAGCAATGAGATGTTTTACCAACCTCTGAAAACCAAACCTGCAAGCGACTTTCACCATCCGTTAAGATTCTAGCTAAGGACAGCCAATGAATTTCTCTGACTTATACAATCAATCCATCAACGACAAACAAGCCTTTTGGGGCGAGCAAGCCAAGCGAATCTATTGGCACCAACAACCTACCCAAATTTTAGATGATAGTAAGCTGCCCTTTGCCAAATGGTTTGTCGGTGGGGAAACCAATTTGTGTTACAACATGGTCGACCGCCACCTTGAAAACCGGGCAGAGCAAGATGCTTTTGTATGGGTCTCTACCGAAATCAATGCTGAAATGATTGATAATTACCCCAATATTCAGAAAGCTTTTAAGGCACTCGGCAACCCTGTTGAACTGTATACCGACTATGCCAAACGCCGTTTAACTTACAACGATTTATACAAAGAAGTAAACTATTTTGCCGATGTGCTAAAACGTCATGGCATCGACAAAGGCGACCGTGTTGTCATCTATATGCCCATGATTTTGGAAGCAGCGTATGCCATGCTCGCTTGTGTGCGTATCGGGGCGATTCATTCAGTGGTATTTGGCGGATTTGCCTCGCATAACCTCGCTGTACGCATGGATGATGCCGAAGCCAAAATGGTGATTACAGTCGATGCAGGGCTGCGTGGTGGCAAGCTCATTAATTATAAAAACTTGGTCAATAAAGCGGTCGAAGAAGCCAAAGTCAAACCCCGTGTGCTAGTGGTTGACCGTGGCATTATGCCATATACAGCAGAGCCACAAGATATCGATTATGCCACCGAGCGGGCGATAAGTGCCGACAACAATGCCAAAGTCGATTGTGTTTGGCTAGAGTCCAATGCGCCATCGTATCTATTATATACCTCGGGCACGACAGGCACACCCAAAGGCGTACAACGCGATACAGGCGGTCATGCAGTAGCCCTTGCTACCTCGATGGATTTTGTCTATAACGGTAAAGCGGGCGAGACGTTTTGGGCGATTTCGGATATCGGTTGGGCAGTGGGTCACTCGTTTAGCATCTATGCCCCTTTACTGACAGGCATGACCAGTATCATATATGAAGGTTTGCCAACCACGCCAAACCCGGGGATTTGGTGGCGAATTGTCGAAGCCAATAAAGTCAATATTTTGTTAACTGCACCGACAGGCGTGCGGATGCTACGTAAACAAGACGAAATGTGGATGAGCCGTCACGATATCTCAAGCCTAAAATCATTCTTCTTGGCAGGTGAGCCACTCGATGAGCCAACGGCCCAGTGGCTAACAGGTCACATGGGCGTGCCAATCATTGACCACTATTGGCAAACTGAGTCGGGCTGGCCCATCCTAAGCCATGCCCCAAAATTTGCAGACAATCCCGACCACAAGCCACACAAACAAGGCACGCCCGGCTATCCGATGTTTGGATTTGACGCCAAAGTCATCAATGAAACCACAGGCGAACCCTGCCAGGCCAATGAAAAAGGCATGCTGGTGTTAGCCGCACCTTTACCACCCGGTTGTTTGGCTACCGTTTGGCGAAATGATGAGCGTTTTATCAATGGCTATTTTTCACTACTTGATGGCAAACAATACGCAACATCAGACTATGCGGTGATGGATGAATACGGCTACTACTATATTCTAGGGCGAACCGATGATGTCATCAATGTGGCAGGTCACCGTTTGGGTACCAAGGAAATCGAGGAAGCCATCGGTCATCACCCCGAAGTGGCCGAATCAGCGGTGGTTGGCATCCATGACGAGCTTAAAGGTGAGCTACCCATTGCCTTTTGTATTCTAAAAAATCATGACTTAGTAGCAGAAACCGAAAACCGTTTCCGCATTGAGCAGCAAATCGTGGGTGAAGTCGCAAGACAGTTGGGCGCCCTTGCTAAACCTGCGGCTATTTATTTTCCCAAAGCTTTACCCAAAACCCGCTCAGGCAAAATCTTACGCCGCTCTATCAAGGCACTGGCGGAAGGCAAAGAAACAGGCGACATGAGCACGCTGGATGACCCAACTGCGATTGAGGCGGTCAGACAAGCGATGGCGGATTATTAATGGCAATCAATAAGTTGTCAGGCAATAAATTGTCAAGGCTTAAAAATCAGGGGTGATTGTGATGGAAAATTATGCCTTACTGGCTTTTAGGCACGCGCCCACGCCGATAGTGGTATTAAGCTATCGGCGTATCAAAGCGCTCAACGATGCCTTTGCCAATTTGTTCGGTTATGCGCACGATGAGCTACTCAATCAATCGATGCAAAAATTGTTTCCCAGTGTCGAAGATTTTGAAAAAATTGGCAAAGAAGCATTAACAGGTTTGGGATTACAGACCAATATGCATTACTGCGATGAGCGCTTTATGCGTCACAAAACAGGGGAAATATTTTGGGCAACCACCCACGGACGCACCTTAACCCCAGATGACCCCTTCAAACTGGCAATTTGGCATTTTGAAAAAAAACCGCAAGTATCGTCCGAATCCCAGCTCACCGCACGTGAAGCCCAAATTGCGCAGTATGTGGTCAATGGCTATACCTGTAAAGAGATTGGTAAGTCACTTGGTTTATCCCCCAGAACCATTGAAGTGCATAAAGCCAACTTAATGAAAAAATTGGGCGCTCGCAGCAAAGGTGAGCTAGCCTCAAAAATTATTATCATTAACCCTATGGCAGCTGACTAGCAAAACTACTCCAGCAGAACTACTCCAGAAAAAATACTTAAGTAATTAAGTATGATTGACAGTACCCCCCAACTCATTCACACTGTTTTGCAACGCGTTTAACGCTATCAAACGCTATACACCCAACACGGTAAAAACAAGGATTGTTACGATGACTACCCAAACTGTAAAACAACTCATCAACGGCGAATTTGTCGAATCAACCACTAGTGAGTGGATTGGCCTGACCAACCCAGCCACCCAAGAAGTGATTGCCAAAGTACCCCAAACTACCCCCGATGAAATCAACCAAGCCGTCGCGGCGGCTGCAGAAGCGTTCAAAACCTGGCGCAAAACCCCAATCAACACGCGCTCGCGCATCTTCTTAAAATACCAACAACTGATTCGTGACAACATGGATGAGCTTGCCGCCATGCTCACCGAAGAACAAGGCAAAACCCTAGCCGATGCCAAAGGCGATGTGTTCCGTGGTCTTGAAGTCGTGGAACACGCCTCAGGCATTGGCAACCTGCAACAAGGGGCGTTTATCGAGAACGTAGCGACTGGCGTTGATATGTATAATATTCAGCAACCACTTGGCGTGTGTGCGGGTATCACCCCATTTAACTTCCCCGCCATGATTCCACTGTGGATGTTCCCAATGGCGATTGCCACTGGTAACACCTTCGTATTAAAACCATCAGAACAAAACCCGATGGTCACCATGCGCTTGGTAGAATTGGCGTTAGAGGCGGGAATTCCAAAAGGCGTATTAAACGTTGTGCATGGCGGCAAAGACACCGTTGATGCCATTTGTGACCATCCAGATATCAAAGCCATCTCATTTGTGGGTTCTACTGCAGTCGGCACCCACGTCTATAACCGTGCCAGTCAAGCAGGTAAACGCGTGCAATGTATGATGGGGGCAAAAAACCATGCGGTCATTCTACCCGATGCCAATAAAGAACAATGTCTAAACCAACTAGCCGGTGCCGCATTTGGTGCCGCAGGTCAGCGCTGTATGGCGTTATCCGTGGTGATTCTAGTCGGGGAGGCCAAAAACTGGGTGGGTGACATCGTAGGACGTGCCAAAAAATTGGTGGTGGCAGCCGGTAAAGATGACAAAGATTTAGGACCTGTGATTTCACAAACGGCCAAAGCGCGTGTTGAGCGCTTAATCCAAGCGGGCGCAGATGAAGGCGCACAAGTCCTGCTCGATGGTCGTGGTATCAAGGTTGAAGGGTTTGAGAACGGTAATTTTGTCGGACCGACTATTTTAGATAACGTCACTACCGATATGACTTGCTACAAAGAAGAAATCTTTGGACCAGTGCTTGACATCATGTACGCCGATAGCCTAGATGAAGCGATTGCCATCATCAATGCCAATCCAAACGGTAATGGCACGGCTATCTTTACCCAGTCAGGTGCGGCAGCCCATAAATTCCAACAAGATATTGATGTGGGTCAAGTCGGTATTAATTTACCCATTCCTGTGCCACTACCGATGTTTTCATTCACCGGTTCTCGCGCCAGTAAATTGGGTGATTTAGGTCCTTATGGTAAGCAAGCGGTACAGTTTTATACCCAAACCAAAACCGTCACCGCCCGTTGGTTTGATGATGAAGCCAGCAAAGGCGTTAACACTACCATTTCATTAAAATAAATAGACGTTAACATTTAATATTTCGTGATTAAGACTGATTAAATTGGGCTATCAGGTTAAAAACGTTATAGCCAATATAGCCAAGCGTCGTGATTTTGCATTAAGTTAAAGCAACGCTTGGCAACGACTGATGGCATGGATGTAATTTAGCCATAAAAAGGAATTTACCATGAATTTTTCCCTTACCGAAGACCAACAAGCTTTTGCTGATTTGGCTGCTCAATTTGCCGCCAAATCACTAGCACCTAACGCTGCCGAATGGGATGCCACAGGCTATTTTCCCAAAGAGGTGTTCAAAGCCGCCGGTGAACTGGGCTTTATGGGGCTTTACACCAACCCTGATTTTGGCGGACTGGGCTTGCCGCGCCTTGATGCGGCAATTATCTTTGAAAAACTGGCGTATGGCGATACTTCAACTGCCGCATTCATGACCATTCACAACATGGTCGCTTGGATGATTGGCGAGTTTGCCAAACCCGAGGTTGCCGAAAAATACTTGCCTGAATTATTAGCGGGCGAAAAATTGGGTAGCTACTGTTTGACAGAGCCCAATGCTGGCTCAGATGCGGGTTCATTAAAAACCAAAGCCGTCAAACAAGGCGACTATTACCACATTACTGGGCAAAAAATGTTTATCTCTGGGGCAGGGGCGACCGATGTGCTTGTGGTGATGGCGCGCACCTCGGACAATGGGGCAAAAGGCGTGTCTGCCTTTATCGTCGATGCCAACAGCGATGGCATCAGCTACGGCAAAAATGAACATAAAATGGGCTGGAAAAACCAACCGACCGCCGCGGTACATTTTACCGATGTCAAAGTCCCTGCCGAAAATCTACTCGGTGAAGAAGGACAGGGCTTTACCTTTGCCATGAAAGGCTTGGATGGCGGGCGTATCAATATCGCCACTTGTGCGGTGGGTACGGCTCAAGCTGCTCTCGACCGTGCCGTGCAGTATGTACAGGAGCGTAGTCAGTTTGGCAAAACCCTTGACCAATTCCAAAACGTGCAGTTTAAACTTGCCGATATGCTCACCCATTTGGTGTCGGCTCGGCAGATGGTGCGATTGGCGGCGTATCATTTGGATAGCAAATCGCCCGATGCCACGGCGTATTGTGCGATGGCAAAACGCCTTGCCACGGATTTGAGTTTTGATATCGCCAACCAAGCGCTGCAGCTACACGGTGGCTATGGTTATCTACAAGAATATCCGCTAGAGCGTCATGTGCGCGATTTGCGCGTGCATCAAATTCTAGAAGGCACCAATGAAGTGATGCGGATGATTGTGTCGCGCAAAATGATGGAAGATGGGGCGTTGGCAAGATTGCAATAGCTGTAAATTTAATAGGAAATTTTGAATGGATATTGATTATCAATTTGAGTGTCTATCACAATCTTTGAGAATGCAGTTGGAGCAGATAAATAAATATCCAACGCTTGTAGAGATTGATGAGAAAGAGGCTATTTTTAATATTGAAATAATAGTTAAAAGTGTTTTGGATTGTTTTCATAACGTTTATGACGCTATTCAAAGCTTATCTCATAGAACCATTGATTTTTACCAATATCCAGAATTACACTTAATTCTTTTGCTCAGAAATGCTAGACATCATAATGATGATTTAAAGAGTATTTTTTTCGAAAATCAAGATGTTAATTATGTGGATTTTTTGTTTGAAGAAGATAGGTTCCCATGTTTAACTTATCCATTGAGTTGGGCTGACATAGTGAACAAAATAAATTCAAACAGTAAAAGTGCAGCTAAGTATCAAGAAATCAGAGCTTATCTAAAAGCAGATGATTTTGAAAATACTTGCTCCTCGAGTGGTGCCACAAATGAGCAAATCTACATAAATATTATTCCTTTAATGTTACAGGCAGGTAGGAAACTAGTTGATCTATGCAAAAGTTATATTCCTAATAATTTAACAACTATAGAAGCTAAATTTTTTCTACAACATTTTAATACGTTACCAAGCGTCATAAAACCGCAGGTACGATTTCCTTACAATAAAGAAGAATATGCTAAAGATATTGTTAGGATTATTCATATAACTGACGAGGTGAGTAAAATCATATTCAATGGTGCACCAAATCCATATCATGAAGAAATTAAATATAAACCTTTTGGTTAAAATTTTTATTATTTTAAAAGGACTTAAATATGACTCAATACACTAACTTAGACGTAAAAATTGACCGTCACATCGCAATCTTAACCTTAAATAATCCGCCTGCCCACACATGGACAAAAGAGAGTTTAGCCAGTTTAAAACAACTGATAAATGATTTAAACGCCAACAAGCAAGTTACCGCTTTGGTGGTGCATGGCGATGGCGAAAAGTTTTTTTCCGCAGGGGCGGATTTAAACAGCTTTGCCAGTGGTGACAAAGGACAAGCCGCGGAGATGGCAATGGCGTTTGGCGAAGCGTTTGAAGCGTTATCAAGCTTCCGTGGCGTGTCGATAGCCTGTATCAACGGCTATGCAATGGGCGGCGGTCTTGAGTGTGCGCTTGCCTGTGATATCCGCATTGCTGAAAGTCATGCCCAAATGGCACTCCCTGAGCTATCTGTTGGCTTGTTGCCGTGTGCAGGCGGTACGCAAAACTTGCCGTGGCTGGTGGGTGAAGGCTGGGCAAAACGCATGATTTTATGCGGTGAGCGTATCAAGGCAGATAAGGCGCTGCAAATTGGTTTGGTGGAAGAAGTCGTGGAAAGTGGCAAAGGGTTAGAAACGGCTTTAGAATTGGCTCAAAAAGTGGCGAAGCAATCCCCCGATGCGATTGCGTCGAGTAAAACCTTGATTATGTCGGCACGTTATCAGCCACCAAGTTTTAACTGGATAAAGGAACGTGAGTTATTTATCAAATTATTTGATGGCGATAACCAACAAGAAGGCGTCAATGCGTTCCTTGAGAAACGCCCGCCAGAGTGGAAATAAACAAAAACTATTTATGAGTGAAATTCAACTATTCTTCATAACCGATATTACCAATTTAGTTTTTGCATATGAGCACCCATTAAATGAAGAATGGGAAAATAAACTACTAATAAAAAATCATTATACTTATATTGATGATAAATTACTTAGATATTTAGCCGATAGTTTAGCATGGGTTAACTTTAGTGTTGATGATAAAGACGTGGTTTATCAAGGATTAGATTTTGAAGGTGTGAATACGCTTTATCCAAATCAAATCACTAGTTTTAAAAAGTTAATTTTGGCTTGGATTGTACTTTTTGAAAATGCAAACCAAACATTTGATTTAAACCGTTTTAACCAACCTCAAACTTTTGATAAATCCACTGTTTTAACGCAACTTTATCAATTAGTTGAGTTTTGTCAAATTGTTGAAAATAACCCAAATAAATGCTTAGTACATATCGGACTATAATAGGAAAATAAAAATGAGCGAGGAAAATCAACAACCTGTAATATTTGAAACGATAGCCACCCACTGTGGTCACCACATCGGCACAATGACCCTAAACGACCCGAAAGCCCTAAACGCCCTAAGCGTTGATATGTGCAAACTGATGGCAAATCAGCTCACCAAGTGGGCAACTGATGACAATATCGTCGCCATTTTGCTAAAGGGTAGTGGTGACAAGGCGTTCTGTGCAGGGGGCAATATCCGCAAACTGTACGACAGCATGATCGACACTCCGCCCCAAGTGCCTATGCAGCAGCCCAATCCGTACGGGGTTGAATTCTTCGAAAACGAGTACAGCCTATACCGGCAAATGCACTTCTACCTAAAACCGATTATCTTGTGGGGTAACGGCATTGTCATGGGCGGTGGTATGGGCTTGATGGCGATGTGTAGCCATCGTATCGTCACCGAAACCACCCGTTTTGCCATGCCAGAGATTACCATCGGCTTATACCCCGATGCCACAGGTTCGTGGTTTTTGGCGCGTATGCCTGCCAAAATTGGGCTGTTTTTGGGCTTGACAGGGGCGAACTGTAACGCCAACGATGCGATTTTCTCTAGCCTTGCCGAGTATGCCGTGGCAAGTAGCGAATATGACAAAGTGCTTGACGCGCTAAAACAAGCTAATTGGCAAGCTGACAACAATTTACATGATATCGCAAGCCAAGCCTTAGCTAAAATTCATCATACTGAGCACTTAGCAGACAGTCATTTGATGAAGCATTTTAATACCATCCAAACGCTAGTAAACAAAGGCTCAGTGCATGATATAGATGCAGCCTTGCGCGATGACAACTTCACCAAAGTCAACGGCGAAACGGATAAATGGCTCGCCAAAGCGGTCGAAACTTATCAGCACGGTTGCCCAGTCAGCGCAGCATTGACGGTTGAGATGTTTAAACATGCCAGCAAATTATCGCTTGAGCAAGTGCTATATATGGAGATGAATGCGTCGCTACATTGTGTCAATTACCCCGATTTTCGTGAGGGTGTACGCGCGTTACTGATTGATAAAGACAAATCGCCAAAATGGAGTAAAACCCTTGATGAATGCGATGCCCGCTATATCCAGTCACATCTTGCGTCAGCTTTTCCCAACAGCGAACATCCCTTTGAGTCTTGGTTGGGTAGCGATTCGCTCTCAGCAAAATTAGCCAAACTTGATATCTAAAATTGATAGCTATACTTGATAGTCAAAGTTTATCAACCCAAACACAACATACAAGGATTGTATATGCCAAATAATCAACAAACAGCCATTAAAAAAATTGCTTTTATCGGGCTTGGTAACATGGGCAAACCGATGGCAGAAAATCTTATCAAAAATGGCTTTGCCCTAAACGTATTTGACCTAAACACCGCCGTGCTAGACGACCTTGCCAAACAAGGGGCAAACGTGGCGACTTCACCTGTGGACGCAAGCAAAGAGGTGGATATGGTCATCACCATGTTACCTGCAGGTCAACATGTCAAAGAGGTGTATCTGGGTAAAGACGGTAATCAAGGCTTGCTCGATGTGGTGGGTAAAGATACCTTGCTGGTCGATAGTAGCACCATCGCAGCGAGTGATGCGCGTGAAGTTGCCCAAGTCGCGGCAGATAAAGGCATTGATTTTATGGATGCGCCCGTATCAGGCGGTACGGCAGGGGCAGCAGCAGGGACACTCAGTTTTATCGTGGGCGGACAAGCTGAGCAATTTGAGCAGGTCAAACCCGTTTTAGAGGCGATGGGAAAAAATATCTTTCACGCTGGCGAGGTCGGTGCAGGTCAAGTTGCCAAAATCTGTAATAACATGCTGCTTGGCGTGATTATGACAGGGACAGCCGAAGCCATGAATTTGGGCGCCAAAAACGGATTAGACCCAAAAGTCTTAGCCAGTATTTTGTCAGCCAGCACCGGTCGTAACTGGGCGCTGGAAGTGTGTAATCCGCACCCCGATGTTGGTGACGCCATGCCATCAAGCCGTGGTTATACAGGTGGATTTATGAGCAAACTCATGCTCAAAGACATGAACCTTGCCAAACAAACAGCCAATGATACCCAGGTGGTGACACCAATGGCTGACCAAGCGACGGCTCTGTATAGCAAACATAGCGAGCAGCATGGGGATAAAGATTTCTCAAGCATTATGGCGCATTATGATGCGAACGTTTTGCAATAAGTTTTGGCATTCAGCGAAAAGCTAGGATTTTTTTCTGGCTTTTTTCTGGTCATTAATTCAAAAGTTAACCCAAAAATAGGGTAGAATTAGCGTCAATCCCAATTTATCGCATTAGTTTTATTATGTCTAAGCCAACAGCACGCCCCAAAAAACCAAAAATTGTCTTTTTTGATATTGATGACACGTTGTACATCAAGCAGCAAGAAAGGGTGCCGCAATCCGCGATTGAGGCACTCAAACAATTAAAGCAGCAAGGCATTATGGTCGCTATCGCCACCGGTCGGGGTCGTGCTGTTTTTCCCAAAGCTGTGTATGAGCTCATTGAAACCGTGGGTATCGATGTGCTGGTCACCATCAACGGTCAATGCAGTCACCACCAAGGTGAATTGTTAGCGCATTATCCGATGACGCCTGCGCAAATTAAACTGATTACCGATTATGTTGAATCAAACAATTTATCGTATGCCTACATGACCGATACGGAAATTATCGCGTTAGCGGAAGATGATGCGCTGTCAGAAGCTTTAAATTCACTTAAAATAGCTTACCGTACTGCCCGTCATGATGACATTGATTTGTCGATACCTATTTATCAAGTCGTGGCATTTCATCCTGACAACACGCAGGTAAATTTTGAATTTCCCTCGACTTTAAAAATCATGCGCTGGCACAAAAACGGTATCGATATTCTAGATGCGACAGGCTCGAAGGCACGCGGCATTGCGCAGGCGCTCAATAAATTGGGGCTGGATTTTGAAGATGCGATGGCATTCGGCGATGGGGTGAATGATATCGAAATGCTACAGACCGTCGGCTTTGGCGTGGCGATGGGGAATGCTCATCCCGATGTGAAAGCGGCGGCTGACTATGTATGTCCAGCTGCGTGGGAAGATGGTATCTATCAAGGCTTACAACATTTGGGTTTGTTACCACATTGATTAGCCAGCAAATTTTTAAGCCTCGCTATGTTATATAAAATCTATCAACAAAATTGCTTTGAGCGTTTTAACTTTACCTTGTCAAAAGTGTCAAGGATAACATTTAAATTTCCCCAAAAAACGCATCACGAATATCATCGGCAGCTTTTTGCATATCAGGTACAAACCCAATCAAGTCCTCGAGGGATTTGCGCGTTTTAGGTGCGGTTGTGTACAGTGAGCCGATGTAACGACCTTGGGTGTCATTGATTGCCACAGCAATTGAGACCGCTTGGGCAATATATTCTTCATCAGAAATTGCATAGCGCTGCTTGGCTACCTGATCAAGACTTTGATTGAGTACATCCCTATCGGTAATCGTGGCAGGGGTGATAGCGGTTAACGATAAATTTTTTAGTAGCGTGACCCTATCATCTTTTGTGAGCGTACTTAGGTAGATTTTACCAGCCGCCGTACACCAAATGGGTGCTTGCGAATCAGTAGGCATATACACTTGTAAGGCAGAAGGACAAGGTACGCGGTCGGTATATACCATGTTGACGTAATAGGGTACCGCCATGCCACAGGTTTCACCGATTTTATCGACCAGTCTTTGCAAAATCGCAAACCGCTGAATCGCCACTTGCTGGCTTTGCCACAGATGAATCGCCATATGCCGCGTACGCGACGCAGGCACAATCGTACCATTGATATCGACCCGCACAAAGCCTTCCTCTTGCAGCTGCTGAATCAGTCGGTGCATGGTTGGTTTTGGAATATCCAAAATCTCAGACAAATCCAGCGGGGATAAAGGACGCTGTGCCGCAGACACGGCTTCGATAATTTTTAAAACACGGGTAATAGAAGAAACTCGAGCCATTATATTGTCTTTTTAAGTCTAGGGTCAGCACGTCGCCAGAAAAAATTGAAAAAAATATTTTGCAAAGTTGGCAGTGATTAAAGTGCAAGGTTTTTTGATTATACCAAAATTTTTTTAAACTTCACCTGCTATTTGCGGGTTCATCATGCATAAACTGCAGTGTTGCATAGTTGCACACCCAA
>ERZ501012.123-NODE-123-length-13903-cov-5.273036_pt1 | contig 13903 bp, 8 predicted proteins | sample MGYA00248887_ERZ501012 | MGnify/ENA primary metagenome ERZ501012 (study PRJEB25958, sample SAMN03398566) | human skin metagenome | study: EMG produced TPA metagenomics assembly of the Human Skin Microbiome Metagenome (human skin metagenome) data set. | reverse complement strand
AGGCAAGTATGGCAAAGGCTAAGTTACTTGGATTGGATAAAGGCGATACATTGACGATTAAACACAATGAACCGCCAGTGTTCAACATTCAGCCAGTACGAACATTAACCGAACTAGAGAAACAAGAATTTGAGCAAATCGCAAAAGAAGTTTTAGCAATGGTTTAACGTGTCGCTTTTTCGATTGGTTAAAACAACAAGATTGCAACAAGATAAACCCCAAGATTACCCCAAGATTTTTTATCATTCCTCATTTTGAGCAGAGGCATTTTTTAGCAGTTACAAAAAATATTTTTGTTGAAAAATAAGGGGGATTTTAAATAAATGGCTACCAAAACGGCTACCAACTTTATATTAATAATTATTAAATTTAATAGAATCAATAATTTAAGAGAATAAAAAAAACCCATTGCAGGAGGTGAGCAATGGGCTGAGGAAAAGCACAAGTAAGTGTTAAAAGTCTGAAAATTTTTCACAATAAACGCGGTTTATCAAAATTTTCCAATCACTGTATGATAAAAAATTGATAAAAAAATTCGCAAATTAATACGTTATGACTGATGAATTGGGTACAAAGCATTCAAATTTCAATAAACCTGACAACAGCAAAATTTGCTAATAGCGAAATAAGTCTTATTGTTATTATTATTTCGTTGTCGGACGTTATCATAGCAATAAAAGTCTAAATTTTTGACTGTCTAATTACACCCTGTTACTTTTGAAGTGTTTTTTATACAATGACATATTTGGTAAAAAATACCATGAAATCAATAAGGTAAAGTGGCTTGATTGTTGAAAAATATGACAAAAATGAGCATTATGGGCAAAAAATAATGACATTACTTTGAGAACCGTTATAATTATTTCAACTAAAATTAGCGTTACGCCGCGCCCTACAACAAGAATGAACGAAAAATCCCATGACCGATAAGCCAGTGACCGACGAGACAGCCAACCCCTCTGTTGCCTCGGGCAGTATTTTTAACTTGCCCAACAACTTGACCATTGCGCGCATCGTGATGATTCCACTGTTTGTGGCGATTGCTTATTGGCCGCCTGCGATGGGGATTGGGCAGAGCGCCATTAGTGACAATGCAATTGCCAATATAGGCATGTATCAGTTTAGTGATAGCCTACTACGCCACTTTTTATTGACGGCTGTATTTGTTTTGGCGGCAATTACCGATTGGTTAGATGGCTACTTTGCTCGCAAGCTCAATATGACATCGGCGTTTGGGCGGTTTCTTGACCCTGTGGCGGATAAACTGATGGTTGCTGCCGCGCTAATTATTTTGGTGCAGTGGCATCCTGACATTGTCATGGCGATTTCAGCGATTGTTATCATCTCACGGGAGATTGCTGTCTCTGCCTTGCGTGAGTGGATGGCGGAGCTGGGCAATCGTACTAGCGTTGCAGTGTCATATGTGGGCAAGATGAAAACCACTTTTCAAATGGTGGCAATTACGGTGTTACTGCTCAATTGGGAATCGCTTGAAATGACGGGGTATTTACTATTGGTCATTTCAGTGGTGTTGACGTTATGGTCAATGTTTATTTATCTAAAAGCAGCATGGCCCTATCTAAAACAGCCTTAATTGATAACTTTAAAAAAAGCTAATGACTTTAAAAAGCTGATGATGTTAAAAAAATGGATTATTCTAAAAAATTGTTAGTTCAAAATTTACCATAAAAAACCCCAGTTAAAAAACTGGGGTTATATTTTTTTAAAGCCAATAATTAAAAGGTTACGGCATGGTTTTCACCCATGTTTTCTGCGGTTTTCCCTTCTTGGACAGCCGCTGATACCATCTTAAACATATCCACCACCGTATTACCGCTTAGCCAATACTGCGCACCGTTACATTCAATACAAAGCACTTGCACGTTAGGATCTTCTTTACCTTTTTCATAGAACGCCGCATAAATTGGGCTCCAAAGCTCATCTAGTTTGGCTTTGTCATTAACCAGCTTAGCCGTACCGTTGATAGATACAAAGTCTTTTTGGTCGCTTGAGGTATAAGATAAATTGACTTGTGGGTTTTTTTCCAAGTCTTTGATAGTTTCTGACTTGCGATCGCCGATGAACCAAATTTTACCATTTTCTAATTCATTTTTATTGGTGGTCATTGGGCACGCATGTAAATGTTTTTCGTCTGCAGTAATGGTGGTCATCATTGCATATTTGACGCCTTTAATCACTTTGTTAATATTTTCAATATGTTGCTCTTTGGTAAGATCTGCCATGAGAGGGTCCTTGTTATTATATGGTTATTATACGTCTCGAATTTAATGCTAAAAAATTTATTACTAACTTGCAAAAAAGTTACGTTAAAACTGGGTTAAAGTCGTTAACTTGGATGATAATATCGGTTTTTGTTGTATGAGTCTGTCCATAAGCTGCAAGTAATTGGTATAAAACCGTTAATGATGTTAGTACAAGGTTACGCAATTGAAAGCCAGTTTAGAAAAAAGACGGTTGAACAACACAGTTTATCGCCATCAAGACAAGTGATACGCCCGTGGGTTTAATGCTATAATAACCGCAAATTTTTCTGTTATTTTCCCAACTTTTCCCAAAGCAAGCGGAACTTTCTATGACTATCATCGCTGGATACCCATTTTTAACCGATTTTCAAACCACCAAACTGCTAAATTCCCTTAGCCAAAAAACCAATCTCAAAATCACTCACTTAAAAAGCCAGCAAGTTTATATTTTTTCTAAAGATTTGGCAGAACACGATTATAAGAAAGCGGTAGATTTGCTCAATCATGGTGACGAAATCGCGCTTAATCGAGCAAGCCAAGGTGAGAATCAAAATGAAAACCAAGAGGCGCTGCAAATCATCGTTAGCCCACGTTTTGGTACAATTAGCCCTTGGGCAAGTAAAGCGACGGATATTTTTAACAATTGTGAGATAGCGATTGACCGTGTTGAGCGCTTGGTGGTGTATACGCTCATAGGCGAAAATTTGCCTGAAAAGCTCCCTCATGATATCGAGATGATGTTGTACGACCGCATGACCCAAAGCCTATTTTATGACTTGGCAAAGGCTCAGCACTTATTCGATGACCACGAGCCAGCACCGCTCAACCATGTCGATGTGATGGGCAAAGGGCGTGAGGCATTAGAATCTGCCAACCGTGAGTTTGGTTTTGCGTTATCGAGCCAAGATATTGACTACTTGATGGATGCCTACGTTAATGCGCTAAAGCGCAATCCGACCGATGTTGAGCTCATGATGTTTGCCCAAGCCAACTCGGAGCATTGCCGCCACAAGATTTTTAATGCGCAATGGACGATTGATGGGGAAGTACAGCCAAAATCCTTGTTTGGCATGATTAAAAATACCTTCGAGCAAAATCCCAACGATATTTTATCCGCCTATAAAGACAATGCCGCGGTGGTAAAAGGACATGAAGGGCAGCGTTTTTATCCGTTACTAAACAGCGACAACAATCATTTAGCATACGATTTTCACCAAGAGCCGATTGATATCTTGATGAAAGTAGAAACCCACAATCACCCAACGGCGATTGCACCGTATGCAGGCGCGGCAACAGGTTCTGGCGGGGAAATCCGTGACGAGGGCGCGACAGGTCGTGGCGGTAAACCCAAAGCAGGCTTGGCAGGATTCCATGTGTCGCATTTGCAGCTGCCTGATATGCCAGAAAAATGGGAGCACAGCGGAAAAGTCTCGACTGCTGACTACGGCAAGCCAGCGCGTATGGCGTCCGCATTAGAAATCATGACCCAAGCGCCGCTTGGTAGTGCGGCGTTTTCCAATGAATTTGGTCGTCCAAATCTGGTCGGTTATTTTCGCTCATTTCAATTGGATACCTCAAAAGACCAAGATGGCAGCCAAATGCGAGGCTATCACAAACCCATTATGATTGCCGGTGGTTACGGTAATATCAAACGCAATTTGGTGGAAAAAAATCCGATTCAGCAAGGCGATTTGCTCATTGTGCTAGGGGGTCCTGCCATGCAAATCGGCTTGGGCGGTGGCGCAGCAAGTTCGGTGGATAGTGGTGAGCTTGATGAAGGCTTGGATTTTGCGTCAGTGCAACGTGACAATGCCGAGATGGAACGCCGCTGTCAAGAAGTCATTGACCGCTGTTGGGCGATGGCAGGAAACCAGCCAGATGAAGATAACAATCCGATTGTGTCGATTCATGACGTGGGGGCAGGGGGTTTGTCAAACGCCATGCCTGAGCTTGTGAATGACCATGAACTTGGTGCGGTGTTAAACTTGCGTAAAGTGCCGTCGCTTGAGCATGGCATGTCGCCAATGGCGATTTGGTCAAATGAAGCCCAAGAGCGTTATGTATTGGCAATCCGTCCACAAAGCCGTGAACTATTTGATAGTATCTGTGAGCGCGAGCGTTGCCCGTATGCGATTTTGGGTGAAGCGACGGACGTGCGTGAGTTGGTAGTCAATGACCCACTACTCAACACTAAAGGCGACCAACAACCGGTCGATATGCCCCTACAAGTGCTACTCGGTGGCACGCCAAAAATGCAGCGTAGCTTTAGCCGTAGTACGCCAGATTTGACAGCGTTAAATCTTGATAAAGTCGATTTGGCTGAAGCGGTCAAAGACGTCCTGCGTCACCCAACGGTTGCCAGTAAATCTTTCTTAATTAGCATTGGCGATCGTTCCATCACGGGTATGGTAGTACGTGACCAATATGTTGGACGTTACCAAGTGCCAGTGGCGGACTGTGCTGTTACCGCTTCTGCTCTCATCCCTGTCGATGGCAAATCGATGACAGGCGAGGCCATGAGTATGGGCGAGCGTACCCCAGTTGCTTTGATTAATCCTGCCGCATCTGCGCGCCTTGCTGTTGCTGAAGCCATTACCAATATCGCAGGGGCAAATATCGCCAAGCTATCAGACATTACCTTGTCGGCGAACTGGATGGCAGCCTGTGGTGAGGACAAAGAAGACCAAGCCTTGTTTGATGCGGTGTATGCCGTGGGCGAAGCGCTTTGCCCGGCACTTGGCATTGCCATTCCTGTGGGTAAAGACAGCTTGTCGATGCGGGCGAATTGGTCAGATGAGCAAGCAAACAAATCTGTGGTGTCACCCATGTCGCTGATTATCACTGCCTTTGCCCCTGTGCAAGATGTCACCAAGACCTTAACCCCAGAATTGCTAACCAGCTCAGCGCTTGGCGAAACCGCCTTTTATCGCTTAGACTTATCAAAAGGTCAGTTCCGCTTGGGTGGCTCAATCCTTGCCCAAACCCTAAGCCAACTGGGTGATACTTGCCCAGACTTGGATAATCCGCAAGATTTAATCAACTTTTTTAACTTTATCCAGCAAGCCAACAACCAAGGCTTAATCACCGCATATCATGACATTGGTGATGGCGGTTTGCTTGCTACCATCGCTGAGATGCAATTCACCAGTCGCCAAGGCGTAAAATTGGTGTTATCTGATGATAATTTGCTCGGTCAATTGTTTGCTGAGGAACTCGGTGCGGTGATTCAAGTCAAAACCCATCAGGTGGCTCAATTGCTAGCGCTTGCCGAAACCACAGGCGTCAGCGAATTGTTAAGCCTAGTCGGTCAAAGCACCGATGAAGACAGTTTACTCATTCAAACGGCCACGCAAAATTTACGTTTTGAGCGTAGCGAGCTTGAGCAAGAATGGAGCAAAGTCAGCTACCATATCGCCAAAAACCGTGACAATCCCGAATGCGTACAACAGGCCTTTGATTTGATTGGTGATAACTCACATCAAGGCTTAATTGCCCAAGCCAATTATGATCTCAACCAAGCGATTGAAGCCCCATACATTAACAGTCGCACGGTGCAGCCGAAGGTGGCGGTACTACGTGAACAAGGCGTCAATGGTCAGCTAGAAATGGCCGCAGGCTTTAAACGCGCAGGGCTAGAAGCCGTCGATGTGCATATGAGTGACTTGCTCAAAGGGCGTGTCAACTTGCGTGACTTTGATGGGCTCGTGGCTTGCGGGGGCTTTAGTTATGGCGATGTGCTTGGCGCTGGCGCTGGCTGGGCAAAATCGGTACTGTTCCATGATGAACTACGCATGCAATTTGTGCGATTCTTTACCCGACCAGAAACCTTCTCGCTTGGCGTGTGTAACGGCTGTCAGATGATGAGCCAGCTTAAAGACTTGATACCAGGCGCAGAGAATTTCCCCCGTTTTATCGCCAATAAATCGGCACGGTTTGAAGCACGCACGGTGAATGTGAAAATTGAACGTACCAAGTCGGTGCTGTTAAAAGGCATGCAAGAGAGCATTCTACCGATTGCGGTGGCACATGGCGAAGGCTTTGCAACGTTGAGCGATACCGATATCGCAGGGATGAGCGCACATGGGCAAATTGTGATGCGTTATGTGGACAGTCTCGGCACACCAACCGAGCATTATCCGCTCAATCCAAATGGCTCACCGCAAGGGGTGACAGGGATTTGTAGCACCGATGGGCGTGTGACCTTAATGATGCCACACCCAGAGCGCAATTTGATGGCGTATAACCACAGCTGGAAACCTGAAGCTTGGGACAATGACGGGGCGTGGATGCGGATGTTTAGAAATGCTCGGGCATTCTTAAGATAAAAGTTAATATAGTTGATTTTTTTATAAAAGGATGGCAAAAGCTGTCCTTTTTTAATGACCCAACCTAACCCGACTAACGCAATAAAGGCTGGGTAATAAAGGCTGTCACGGTGAAAGTCTTGGCTCGGTCAAAAACTAGCAACAATTTACAAACAATACACGATAACAAGGGAAAGGGATATGTTATAATAACTTAATCCTACATAGACTAAGTTAAGTTTCATTAACAATGTCTTGTAAGTCCATACATTTCTTATAACATATCAAGGAAAATCCCATGAATAACAAACTTTTAACCACTACCGCTATCACAGCGTTGTTAGCCACACAATTTGCCAATGCAGAATTGGTTATCTCGCAAAACGGTGAAACGCAAAAAGTTGGTGAAACTGCGGCTCAACCTGCAGCGGTCACAAAAGCGCCTAAAACCGCCAAAGTAGAAAAAGTTAAGCCAAGCAACAGCACCAGCTACAAACTAGACCCAAACCACGCCAATGTACGTTTTGCGATTGACCACTTCGGTACAACGACCAACCAAGGTGGTTTCTACGGCGTAACGGGTGACTTGAACTACAACCCAGCCAAAAATACAGGCAGCATCAACGTTGACATTCCTGTTAATAACCTTGACACGGGTAACGAACATTTTACCAACCATTTAAAATCAGCTGAATTCTTTAACGCTGAAAAATACCCAACGGCTAATTTTAAATCAACCAAATTCCATTTCAAAAATGGCAAAGTAACGAAAGTTGACGGTAACTTGACGCTATTGGGTAAAACCAACCCAGTTAGTCTAAAAGCCACTAAATTTAACTGCTACAACAGCCCAATGCTGAAAAATGCGCAAGTATGTGGTGGTGATTTTGAGACTACCATTGACCGCACCAAATGGGGCATGGATACCTATGTCAAAATGGGTTTTGCTAAAGACGTCAAACTCAATATCCAAGTTGAAGCCGTACAGCAATAAGCTTGCTTAGCGTTACCCAAAAGCCAATGTTAACGCATTGGCTTTTTTACGTTTTTACGATAGATAATTTCACAAATGCTGAACTTTGCCAACACTCTTTGCACAGCTTGATGCAATTGATAAGTTAAAATGTTCAAACCGATGCAACTTTTAACGACTCATAATAAGGAAAGTTCATGACAGATAAAACTAACAACTTAGGGACACTTGCCAAACTTGCAGGCGTGGCAACCACTGCCATTTTGACCAAAAAAGCCTTGGCTAAAACTTTCAGCTTAGGCGCAAAAGCAGTAAGCAAAGAAATCGTCAAATCTGATTCAATCAACTATAAACTCGACCCGATGCACACCAATGTGCGATTTAGCATTGACCATTTTGGTACCTCAACCAATCATGGTGGGTTTTATGGCTTGGAAGGCGACATGATATTTGACCCCGACAATCAAACAGGGCAAATCAACCTGGATATTCCGTTGGAAAAATTGCAAACAGGTCATAAAGCGTTTGATGAACACTTAAAAAGTAAAGACTTTTTTAATGCAGATAAATATCCAACTGCCCAATTTACCTCTACCAAATTTATCTTTAAAAAGGGTAAATTACACCAAATTAAAGGCAATTTAACTTTGCTCAAAAAAACTCGCCCTATTACGTTGACAGCGAGCAAATTTAATAGCTATCCAAGTCCGTTACTCATGGCATATGTGTACGGTGGTGATTTTGAAACCACGATTGACCGTACCGATTGGGGGATTGATGGTTATGTCAAAATGGGTGTGAGTAAAAAGGTGAAATTAGTCATTCAAATTGAAGCCGCTCAACAATGATTTTTTGGTAGATAATAAAGGTAATCAAAAAGATCAGCGTTGGCTGGTCTTTTTTTATGGCATTCTGATAGGGCATCTTTCAACCAAGCCAAGCGGGGTTTATAAGCGTGGTTTCATGGGGCTGCGGTTTGATACAAAACCATACAGCACTATACAAAACGTAAATTTACAGTAGCCACACATAGCTTCATAATTTTCAAAAACCTAGATATCGATTTATTTAATTTATCTTTGAGGAAAACTTATGAAACCATTCAATACCACAGTAAAAAACACCTTATTGGCCGCAGCCTTGGTGGTGGGTTCTGCCAATCTGACCGGTTGTGGTTATAACTCTATGCAAGCGCAAGATGAACAAATCAACGCGTCATGGTCAGAAGTAGTCAACCAATACCAGCGCCGTGCTGACTTGATTCCAAACTTAGTCAAAGTCGTTGAGCGTTATGCCCAGCACGAACAAGCGACCTTAACCCAAGTCACACAAGCGCGTTCACAAGCGACGACTATCAATGTGAGTGCCGATGTACTCAATGACCCAGCGGCTTTCCAACGCTATCAACAAGCGCAAGATCAATTGGGCAGTGCGTTATCGCGCCTAATGGCAGTATCAGAACGCTATCCCGACCTAAAAGCGGACAAACAATTCCAAGAGTTACAAGCACAGCTTGAAGGCACCGAAAACCGCATTACCGTGGCACGTGGTCGTTATATCCAAGATGTTCAAACTTATAACACTACCGTACGCCAATTCCCAACCAATGTCACCGCAAAAGTGTTTGGTATGCATACCCGTCCAAACTTTACCGTGGCCAATGAGGCGCAAATCTCCACTGCACCAACCGTTGATTTTGGCAATAACAATACCAATACCGCAAATGCGGGCGGTCAGCCAGTGCAAAACAATGGGAATACAGCCAATACCGGTGGTCAGCCTGTCAATAATTCGGCTACCGCAACAGCGAAACCTTAATTCACCATTGTTAATGTTAACTGTATAGTTAAAGTTTGAGAGTTAAGAAGATTTTTTTAAATAGTCTGCCATCAGTCGGTGGCAGGCTCATTAGATAAGATTTGCATCAATTGTCAGACTAATTTTTTAATTTTTTAAAATAGTTGTTGAATTGACTACATCATAATAAAAAAATTGCATACTTTGAGGAAACACAGGTGTCATTGAATATTGCACAGACACAGCCCAATTTACAGCGCTCCCATAATCAGCCGCAAAAATTGTCATCTCGTTTGTTAGCGAAGCGGGTGCTATTAAGTACTTTTACTGCACTGACCATCGGCATTGGGCTTGCAATGCCTATGGCAGCCGTCGCAGAAACTGCCACAGCGACAGCCAATTCCGCAACCGTTACCGCTAAGCCCACATTACAAGATCATAGTGTTGAGGACATGGTTGCGATTGCCAAAACCGCACAAACCAATGAAGCGCTCAATGATGCTGTACTCAATAATGATGCAATTAAAGAGACGTTAGGCAATGATGCGCTGCCGATACCAGGTAGCACCCAAGCAACTGGCAATCAGACAAATAACAATCAGGCAACAGCTACCGCCAATGCTCAGACGACTACCACATCCAAGCAATCAACCCAAGCCCCTGTTGCCGCTGATAAACTAATCCTCAATAACCCTGTCATTGATGAAGCAAAAATTCTATCTGCCAGTGATAAACAAGCGATTGAAACCAAACTGCGTAGTCTTAATGACCGCGGCTTGGCGCAAGCAGCCGTGGTCATTGTACCAACCACCAATGGCGAAGATATTTTTGACTATTCAATGAAAGTTGCTGATCGCTGGAAACTGGGCAAAAAAGATACCGATCAAGGTCTGTTGATGGTTGTTGCCGTCAATGACCGTAAAATGTATATTTTAACAGGCTATGGACTTGAAGGTACCATTCCTGATGCCGTCGCTAAACGTATTATTAGCGACGATATAACCCCAAGATTTAAACAAGGCGATTATGCCGGGGGTATCACAGCGGGAATTAATCGTATTGAAGAACGCTTGACGACCGATCCTGCTATTTTAAAGCAAGCAGATGCCAATCGAGTCAATACCAATAGCAATGCCCAGTCAAATCAAGAGGGCGGCATACCGCTTATCTTCCTAGGCTTTTTTGGCTTTGTCGCTGGCATGATTTTGACCAGTATATTAGGGCGTTTTTTTGGTTCTATTGCTACGGCAGGTGGCATTGTAACGCTTGGTACAATCTTTGGTGCAGGGTTACTGGGCAGTATGTTTGTGGCATTTATTGTCTTTTTATTCTTGCTATTTCGAGGTGGCGGTGGTGGTCGCGGGGGCAGAGGCGGTGGTGGGGTTGTCTTCCTACCGGGTGGCGGCTTTGGCAGCGGTGGATTTGGTGGTGGCGGCTTTGGCGGAGGTGGATTTAGTGGCGGCGGTGGCGGCTTTGGCGGCGGCGGCGCTGGTGGCGATTGGTAATCAGTAGTCAGTAATCGGCTAGTTATTAAAAAATTATTGAAAAAATTATTTTAAATTTACCCCTTATCATCAACTATATACTTCATTATTTTTTATGGAATTTTCATGAGCACAAATGACCCAATAACTGCAACGAATGGTGCCAACGAAGAAACCATTGCTTACACCTCGCCGATGGCGACAGTGACTTCCACTGTGCCAAGTTGGGCTAGATGGTGGCGTCAAGTTGCGTTTATACCTAGCCTGCACAATCGCTGGTTAACGCCTACTGCCCAACAACAGCTAAATCAAGCAATTACCCAAGCTGAGCAAGGGCATCGCGGCGAAGTGGTGCTAGTGATTGAGAATCATTTGCCCATTTCGTCCGCACGGCTACAAAACAGCCGAGACAGAGCAATCGAAGTTTTTGGGGATTATCGCGTTTGGGATACGCAGGATAATACTGGGGTATTGGTGTATCTTAATATCTGTGAGCGGCGTCTGGAGATTGTCGCCGATAGAGGCATCAATAGCCATGTGATGCCAACCATGTGGCAAGCGATGTGCGACAAGGCTATCGAAGGTATTAAAGCCAATCATCCTGTAGAAAGCCTGATGGCATTGCTAGCGGATGTTGGTCAACTGTTGCATCAATATTACCAATTGGATAATGACCCAAACGGCAACGAAATCGCTGACAAGATGATTTTTATAAAGTAGTTTTAAACTTAATTAGCATATTGCGATGATGCCATCCTACCAAAAGCGATGTCACCCATCGCTTTTTTTTAACTGCTCAGCTTTTATTGCTAAACTTTTAATGCCCAACAGTAAGCGGGTAAACTTCAAAATTTGGTATCAAAAATTATTAAGCATTATCTTTTTGGCGCTAAAAAATTGCGTTAAGGCTCGACAAAAGAATCGACAAATTTTGCTAGGCGAAATGATAAAATTTTACATATAATGAAAACGACATACCGACACTCAGGTTGTTAGACAATTAGACAATTAGACAATTAGGCAATTAGACCAGTCGTCAAGTTGGCGATAAATCATTACTTATAAAAATTTTAAGGGAATCCCATGCCAACGCTCACCAATAATATTGCTGATAGTATCGGTCAATTTTATCTCGGTCAAGACGTGTACCCAGAGCCTACACAAGGTCAAGCAACCCTATATGACGCAGCTGACTTAACAACCCATGCGGTGATTATCGGGATGACGGGCTCGGGTAAGACGGGTTTGGGGATTAGCTTACTGGAAGAAGCTGCGCTGGATAATATTCCGGTGATTGCGATTGACCCCAAAGGTGACTTGGGCAATTTGGCATTGACGTTCCCAAATTTGGCAGCCAGTGACTTTGAGCCGTGGATTGATAGCGGCATGGCAAGTCAAGCAGGTATGAGTGTGGCAGAGTTTGCCAAGCAAACCGCAGACAACTGGCAACAAGGGCTTGGCAACAGTTTTCAAACCCCGGAGCGTGTGCAAGCGCTCAAAGCCGCCAATCGTGTCAGTGTCTATACCCCAGGTAGCGAGAATGGTTTATCCATTGCCCTACTTGGCAATCTCGTGCCGCCGCCCGATAGTGTCAAAAATGATGGCGAAGGTTATGCGGAGTATATCGATGCGACAGTGTCGGCACTATTAGTGCTATTAAAAGTCGATGGGGATAACCTTGCCCCAGAGCATGTGTTTTTGGCACAGCTACTTAAAAACGCCTGGGACAATAACCAAACTTTAACCTTGGTGGATTTGATTACCCAAATCCAAACGCCAGCGTTTGACAAAATCGGCATCCTGCCGATGTCACAAGTATTTGCGGATAAAGACCGTAGCGCACTGGCGATGAAGCTCAACACGCTTTTGGCATCGCCGAGTTTTGCCAGCTGGCTTAAAGGCATGCCGCTGGATGCTGGCGCACTGTTTTATGATAAAAACGGCAAAGCACAAACCAGTGTGCTCAATATTGCCCATCTATCCGATGACGAGCGTCTATTTTTTGTGACCTTGTTACTCACCAATTTATTGGGCTGGATGCGCCGTCAGCAAGGCACTTCAACCTTGCGGGCAATTTTGTACATGGATGAAGTATTTGGCTATCTACCGCCGATTGGCAATCCACCGACCAAAGTATTGCTGTTGACCCTACTAAAACAAGCGCGTGCATTTGGTTTGGGGATTGTGTTATCGACCCAAAACCCAGTGGACTTGGACTACAAAGCCTTATCCAATGCGGGTACTTGGTTTATCGGACGGTTGCAGACTGCCCAAGACCGTGAACGGGTGATGGATGGCTTGCTCTCTGCCAGCGGCAGCAGTGGACTGGACAAAGCGGCGCTCAATGCGTGGTTTGATAAACTCGGTAAACGCCAATTTTTGCTGCACAATGTGCATGACGCCAGCCCTGTGATTTTTAGCACCCGCTTCACGCTCAACTACTTATCAGGACCGCTTAGCAAACAAGCCATAGCACAGCTCAAAGCCAATAGCCAAGCGCCTGCCCCTACCGACCCAACGCAAACGCAAGTCACCACGCCTGCCATCAATCCATTAGCAAGCACCATAAGTCAGCCGCCTGCCTTGCCCAAAGATGTGGGCTTGTATTATGCCCCCAAAGACATGGCGGGCGATGGGCAAACCTTCTATGAGCCTACTGCCTTTGCCTATGCGCGGGTATTTTTTAATGACAAAAAATCAGGCGCCCAAAGTCAGCAGCAGCTATTATTAACCACAGCATTTGGTGAGCCGCCGTTGGTGGTAGATTGGCATCAAGCGATTTTAAGTGATTTGACCTTTGAGCAGTTACAATCCGCTCCGCATCAACCTGCTGTGCTCAAACAACTGCCTACCCAAGCGCTCGACAAGGCATCATGGAAAGCTTGGGAAAAAGCGGTGAAAGAAGCCATCCGTCAGCAGCAAGTGTTAAATCTGTGGTATGTCGATAGTTTAAAGCTGTATAGCGAAGTGGCAGAGAGCGAAGACGCCTTCCGCAATCGGCTCATCGTACCGCTGCATGAACAGCGTGATATCGCGATTGCCCAGCTGCGTGATAGCTTTGCTAAAAAACAAGACGCGCTG
>ERZ501012.122-NODE-122-length-13976-cov-4.427699_pt1 | contig 13976 bp, 6 predicted proteins | sample MGYA00248887_ERZ501012 | MGnify/ENA primary metagenome ERZ501012 (study PRJEB25958, sample SAMN03398566) | human skin metagenome | study: EMG produced TPA metagenomics assembly of the Human Skin Microbiome Metagenome (human skin metagenome) data set. | reverse complement strand
GGCGTATAACTGCCCTTGGTACAACAGACAAATCGCAATATCGCCATTAAATAACCCCAACTGATAATCATTGTTTTGGATGATAATCGGTAAACCGTGATAAAAGTAAGCTTTGGTTCGAGTGATTTTAGAAAACTCGGTAAAAGCTAGGCTCATCTTTTGGTTGATTGATTGGGTGCCCAATTGTCCTTGATGACCCGCACACAGAATACGATAACTATCAAATACCTCAAACAGCCCTTTTCGATTATCCGCTTCAAAAATATTGACGGGCTTGCTGTACCATTGCTGCATAAGCGCAAAAAATGGATGGTAAGGTTTCGCTAATTGGTTAAAAACAGCAGGCAAAATCGAAGATGCATCAATTGGGTAAAAAGGAATATTGGCTGTTTGCTGTTTTTTACCAGCCAAGTCTGGTGGATTCTCACTTTGAGATGACTTAATTGATTGTAAATCAACGGTTTGCAATAATTGATGAATTAACTTTAATTTTTTAGGTGCAGGCAAATTTTGCTGAATAGCGAGAGCAAACTGACCGACAACGGAATTTGAATCAAAGCGTTTTGACTCGGTTAATTCCGTGATATAAGGTTGCAAGCGAGTCACCGCGCACAAATCTGATAGAACCGACCCCGCATCTACCGCCGCCAGCTGGTTTGCATCACCCAACAAAATAAGCCGACCCGTGGGTTTGATAGCATCAACCAACTGACTGGCTAGCTCAAGCCCTAGCATAGACGCTTCATCTACGATAATCAAATCATCGGGTAATGGATTTTTGGCATGATAGCGTGGTATGCCATCACTACCAATACCTAGCAGCCGATGTAAGGTTTTTGCATTATCCAAAGTGATTTCTTCATCCTGCAAGCTTTTTTGCAAGCTTATACGTAATGACTCTTGCATACGCTGCGCTGCCTTCCCTGTGGGTGCAGTCAAAGTGATAGATAAAGGCGGTAAATTAGGGTCCTGTTTTCTTTTGTGCTCGTGCCCCTTTTGCAGCGTGGTTACTAGCTTCGCCACGGTAAAAGTTTTGCCGGTACCAGGCCCACCGATAATAATACTCAGTGCGTGTTGGCTTGATTTTTCGATGGCGAGTTGCTGCATCGCATTGGGCGCCAAACCATTATCGATGTCCTGTGATGCAGATATACCATTAAACGCCGCCACTTTTCTATGGGCAATTTTCATCAACTGCTTGGCTAACGATTGTTCTGCATACCATTGCCGATGTAGCCAAACAATGTAGCTAACTGGCGTTTCAACAACTTCATCAACTGCTTGGGCGAGCTTTTGAAGAATGATAGGCGCATTGGTATCATGGTTGCGTAATTCATCACCCGCCCCTATTACGCTTGCCCAGTTATTGTCCGTCAACTCTGCAATGAGTGGTTTTTCATCTTCATTGTTGACCGTCATTTCATATACAGTATGACCTTCTGATAGTTGGTTATTGAGCTCATCAAAAATTTGTAGGATTTTCGGTTTTTCTTTTGTTTTTTGGTCGTTAATTTGATTTTCTTTGCTTAGGCTATTTTTATTGATCTCTGTATTGATTAGCTGTGATTTTTGCTGCTTGCGGTATTGAATAAAACTGGCTAATTGGGTTAATTTAGCAGTTTCTTCAATTGTAGCGGTTGGCTCAGTCGTGTTTGTTTTCATAATAACTTCTTTATGCTTAATGGTTAATTTTAATTGCCGTTGGGATACCCGAACATATCATCGAGTGCCAAGATAAAGTCACTATCAAACTGTTTTACTAGCTTGCCACGGGTAGCATGCTTGGGTGACATACCGCGTAAAAAAGCATACTCGACCGCACCCAAATGGGTATTGATATCATAATTGGGTAGTCGTAACTTTAAATAGCGATGTAGCGCCACTTGGTAAATGCTGGCTTGTAACCAATAACTATGCGTGGTCATCGCGTCATATAATGCCGCTGGGTTATAATTGTCGAAATCACTGCCGAGATAATTGCTTTTATAATCGACGATAAAAAACTGTATGCCGTGCTGATACACCAAGTCAATCTCCCCTTTGAGATACTGCCAAACCATGGTGTTGACTTCTTGGCTCTGTAATTGCAGTGGGATATCGAATTGATGAAACAACGCGTTTAAGTCGCTAAATGACAAATGCTGGTTTAAGCGTAAATTAAACCCTAATTCAGCAACTTTTTGGTTATATTTGATATTGACCAGCGGCACTGCCGAAGCGGATAACGGTGTATGAATGATGTCATCTAGCCAATCTATTAACGCGATATAATCCGGCTGCAAATCATCAATGTTGATATCGTGCCAGTTGCCATATTGCCCTGCACTACTCTCTTGTGTAGAAAAATAATTGCTCGGCATTTGGTAGCGTCTTAACGTGCGATCCACCATGACTGACCAGCGTTTTAACTTGTCTGCTCTCGCATCTTGCGGTGGTACAGCCAACTCAGGGGTTTCATTGTAGTTATTGGCGATGTCTTCTAAAACACTATGTAAAAAAGTCCCTGGGTTTGTGCCTTTTTCAAAGTTAAATCTAATGGAATTAACCTCGTTACTCGACTCCCCCGCTAGCCTGTTATTGGAGACAGGCAATAAACGGGTTTGCGCCGCTGACAAAATATCATCATCTTGCCTATCTTCGGCATTAACCACTGTGTCAACGCTGGTATGGTCGATATAACGAGACAATGCAGTAAAACTGGTATTCGCCCATCCTTTAAAGGTATCGATGGTGATGACTTTAATGATTTCATCGTAATCAATTTTAGCAGCCGTAGCGTTTTGCTCATTTTGTCTATTTTCTTTGAGTGTGAGTTTTAGCTTTGAGTCATAGTATTTGCTTAGGCTATTTGAATCTATGATATGGGTCGTTTCAGTCAACGTTTCTTTGATAGCAAATTTTGCCAAATCGTCCATAAAAGGCGCCAAAGCAGAATTTTTCACCGCAGATTTTTTGGCGACAGTCACAAGATACACTTGTTCTTTTGCGCGGGTAAGGGCAACGTACAATAATCGCAAGCGTTCTTCATAGGCAGATTGGTCTTCAATGGCAACATAATTGATTGGATTAATTGAGTTGTTATCGGCTATCTGGCTGGGTAATGCGGTCAATCGCCGGCTTAACAGCGGGTTATCATGATTTTGGCTCAATTGGTGCGTTGCTTGATGGGTGGTTTGTATACCATACAGATATAACGGCGCACCATAAAACTTGGCTTTACTCTCCTCTGTAAATCCAACCACAAACACTATAGGAAACTCCAAGCCTTTAGACGCGTGAACGGTCATCAGTTGCACGCCTTCATCAGATGGCAAGCGCTGCTGCGTTGACCAATCTTCTTTAGGCTGCTGTTGCACTTGGGCGCAGAACCACTCAAACAGTTGATGCTCGCCTACCTGTCCATTGAACTGGTCGCTGATAATATCTAACAACTGGCGCAAATCGATGAGCAATCGCTCGCCATTTGGATGTTTGGCGAGGCGCTGCCAAAAATTGAGTGTGATTTGGTTGGGTAAAGTAAGCGGTTGATTTAATAGCCATTGTATAGCGACCAAAAAACTGTGTTTTTGCCACAATTCGCTGGCGGTCAATACCAACTGCTGAATCTCAGCCAAACTGGTGTTTGTTGACGCTTGATGAGCTTGACGATGAGGATGAGCTTGTCCTTGCGCCGCTTGGGTGTTAGTTTGATTAAGGGCATCATACAACTGGTTGATTTGTTCAAGGGTCAGCTGAAAAAAACTAGACAACATCAAGGATTTTAATTTTGATTCGCTAAATGGCGTTAATAGCACGCTTTGCAAAGTCATAAAATCAACACTCATACTGTCGCCAAAGACACTTTGACTACCACCTCTGACCGTCGCAATCCCATGATGATGTAAGCGTTTTTCGATGGTATGAAGTTCATTGTTTTTGACTGCCAACACACAAATATCACTTAGCGTCAAGCCACGATTTTGGTAGCTTAATGGTTTACCATCATCAAATAAATCAAAAATTTGCGCGGCAATGGCATCGGCATAATCCACCGTTTTTTCATCACTTGATGAGATGATGTCATTCGAGGAGTGAGTGTTATTCGAGGAATCAGTATCATTTGATATGGCTTCATTTTCGGCTACTGCCACCACTTGCTGACTATAGGGCGCTTTATATTCGATAGTAATATGATTGAACGCAGGTAAACTGGCCGCTTCATTGCCTACCCCATTACCGATAACCAGCTCTGCGGTTTGGCGCGTCGCAGAGATTTTACGATAATAAATTTCACGCCCCATAAAATACGGCTGTTGGCTGATATTGGGCAGCCGGTCGGCTTGATTTGGGTCAATATCTTGCTCGCCAACGCCATACCAGTGATTGAGGCTATCAATCAGCGCGGCTGATGAGCGATGGTTTTGGTTGAGTGACTTGGGTTGTTCCGGAAATAATTTTTTTAGCGTGGTGTAATTTTGTACGTCCCCGCCGCGAAATCCATAAATTGCCTGTTTGGGATCCCCTACCAACAGCAAAAACTGCGATGGGGTGTGATATTTTTTAGCCTTTAATTTTTCTGCTTTATCTGCTGTCTCTGGCTCAAAGTCTTGTAAATAAACCCTTTGAATCAGTAACGCTTGTTCGGTGTTGATATCTTGCGATTCGTCAATTAAGGCAATGGGATACTGATGGCGAATATAACGCGCTAACGACTGACCTTTTTTGCCGGATAACGCATCGTTTAACCGCGCCAATTGTAACGCAAAAGTAGTTAACCGCTGTGATTCTAGTCGTTTTGGCAGGTGGGTACGCACATAATGGCTGATGAATTGGATAAAATAGTAATTGACGTCATTAAAATAATCTTGAAGCTGCTGCTGCTGTTGTATCAATAACCAAATGTTGTTTACTATTTCAAACGATTTGAAGTGCTCTCTATCATTAACGTTATCATCGAAACCAATATTGTTTTGGTACAAATCATTAAACGCTTCAAATAATTTATCGATTTTAGCCACTTTAGAGACGTCTAAAATTTTTGCTATATCTGTGTCTTTAAGATAATTTTGCAAATTTTTAATTTCGTCAAAGTTTCTCGCCAGTTTATTTCGACCATTAAATCCCTTTTTCTTTCTGACAACTTTATCAAACAAAGTTTCAAATTCTGGATTCTGATAGTTGGCTATAGCGTGCATATTATCAGTAATTGCAGAAATATCAAATTTTTGTAACTCGACCGAATCAATTTCAGCGGTATAAAAATTCAGCGCGCGATTGACCGCCTCGTAGTAATCAGCAACCGCTAAAAACACGTTATTGTCAAACATCATCGGATATAATTCAGGCATATTGACATTGACCTGCGCCATAAATGCCCTAAGTTGGTCGTGAATCATACCCTTGATGATGCCGCTGACATCATTACTGATTTGCACCTCTGCAGAAAACCCCGTTTCGCTACTATATTCTCTTAGCCACTTTTGACACAAACTATCGAGGGTACTAACAAATAAGCGATCAAGCTGGTTGAGTGCCAATGTGGTGCGCTGCAGTGCGATACGAAAATTGACGGTGTTTTTGGCAGGTTTATGGGTACTGTTTTCACTATCATCAGCGGTTGGCTTTGGGGTATTTAGGCTTTCTTTCGGGCTAACTTCTGGGCCTGCTAAAGCGGTTACATCTACCGGCAAACCAAAGACTTGCTTGGCAACCCATTCAATTAAGTGTTTATTGATAGGGTCTTGGTACTTACCCAGTAAATTTTTTTGTGCCGCAAGCGCTTGTACCTGTGCAATAAAGTGCGCATATTTTTGCACAGCGATAGCTTTGCTGCTATCCAACTCACTGTCATTTAACGGTGTAAATGTAGAATGATTAATCATTTGCAGCAATTGATAAAAATCTTGCAAACGCTCACGAATCCGCTGGCGCATTTCGGCAGCGGCACTTCGCGTAAAGGTCGTGGCGATAATTTTTTCACACGGCTGTCCCGCTTGCACGATTAGTCGCAACATCACGCCCGTCAGCGTCCATGTTTTGCCTGTGCCTGCTGAGGCTTCAATCAAATGACGCCCGGTCAATGGCAAAGTGACTGCAGGAGGTAGTAAAGACTCAGCGTCTTCTTTAATGCGTGCTTCGTCGATGTTTGTTTGAGTGTTTGTTTCGATGTTTGCCTCGATATTTGTTTCGGTGCTTGCGTTAATGTTTGGGGAATGAATATCGTGTTTCATAAGATTTCTTTGATAAAAATGCGTGTCATGCTTCAATGAGTTGGTGCAATTCTTTGACCATAGATAACATAGGCTCATAAATCAGCGCGCCCAACGTCTGTGCAAACCCAATAACCACCGATGGTTTATAATCGCCGATTAAATGCTGCCAAATCGGGTAGTCAAACTGGTTCACATCCACAAAATTAAAATTACTGTCTTTTAGCCAATCACCTAGATGCTGGCTGGCTGGTGCCTCTGGCTGCTTTTGTTGTTTTTGTAAAAATGACAGGCAAAAAGCGGGCGGTACAATAGTTACAACGCTATCAATGAGTTGATACACCATCACAATATCCTGCAAATAACCACAGGCTTGCTCACAAGGGATGGCAGGTAGATACACGGTTTTTTTATTGCTAAACTGCCACAGTGAAAAGCCATCATTCAGCTGTGCTTGTTGAGCCGTGGTGCGGCGAAGCACTTGCCAACATAAATGATGCAACCAAAATTGCAACAGGTATTTTTCTTTGCCAGAGGTTGGCAAATAATTTAACCAATAGCTGGAATTGGTAGCTACTGCAACCTTATCTTCAATTGATTGATACGGTTTATATAATGGCAAGTTGGCAGTGATGACCCAGCTTTCTTTACTGTCCATCAGTCCCGCTTGTTTATCCAGCGCCAAGGCGTTAATGGCGATTCGCTGCTCTTCACAGGGGGTTAACGCGGTTGCCACCCATTGGATGACCTCGTCCGTATTTTGTAAATCTAATGCCCCAAATTTATCTGAATAAAAATCCCCTAATAACTTTGCCTCAGTAGCATCGAGCTGTTGACTGATGGTTTTTAAGTGATGAACAAAGTCCTGCAAATCTTTTTTGAGTTGTTGCTGATTTTGCTGCAACGATTGGTAGCGATTCACCCCGGCTGGTAATAACTCATTGATAGCGATGTTGATTGATTGTTGAGCCATCGATTCTTGAGCAACTGATGTTTGCGCGTTTGCTGCCAGTTTCATCTCGTTGCTATGAGTATTATGGGTATTATCGCTTTTATCGGACAAGGCTTGGGCAAAAAAAGCATCTAACAAAGATTTACGCAACAACCAGCCATCTAACGCATCCAAGGTTAACGATTCAAACTCGTTATCATTGTCATTTCTATCATTGCCACCACTATCATTATCACCTTGGGCAGCGATAGCAATGTTTTGTGCCTTCACAAAGGCTTTGGCAGGATCGGCTAGGTTGCCAACGATTTTGCTTAAATTGACATAATGCTGCTGCGACTGTTCAGGCAGGTCGGACAAACGCTGTTTTAGTTGTTGCCACTGCGATAGCCATTCGGTTAGTTGCTTTGTATCCCAAACTTGCACGATTGGCTGAGTGGACGTGGCTTCTTTATCTTGCAGCGCGGTATAAAGATTGTGCCAGATTTTGGCAGGTGGGTACAGGGCAGTTTTTGACAGCTTGATTTGCTGATTTAAGCTCGCTGTGGTTTGTTGTAAATCCGCGGATACCCTATCGTCATTAATTTGCTCGGGACTTTGCTCATGACTGTGAATACCTTTATCTTTATGCTCGCTGTTATGCTCAGTTTGCGGCAATTCAAAATAACTTTTATCAAATGGTACGGCGGCATGATGGGTGACCAAATACGCTTTTACCCATTGTTCAAAGTTGGTTGATGGGGAATTTTGAAAATTATTGCTTAGGCTATTTAAGTCGTTATTGGGATCAAGAATAGCGTCATCACTCGCTATTCGGTTTTGCAAAAAGTCGAGTAATTCCTGTACGGGACTGGCAGGTAAATGCTCGTGGGTATCTGTGGTACTTTTACCATTATAAAATATCCAGCACGCTTGCTTGGCGCACAATAGCGCGTCCAAAAACGCGCCTAAATCGTCATCTTCTCGAAATCTGTCACCGCGAATCGGCAATCCTGCCTGCATCAAGTTATAACGGTTTTGCTGCTCTTGCTTTGGAAACTCAGATAAATTTAAATTGAGCATCACCACCAACTTATACGGCAGGCTGCGCACTGAACCGATACGGGCAAAGGTAATCACGCCAGACGGCTCGGCACTTACTTGCTGATTGATAATCGATTGGGCGATATTTTCGAGTACGAAAGTGAGTTTAAGGGGCAAATTCTCGGTATCAATTTGCTGCACTGGCTCGGTAGGTGGGTTGGAGTTTTTTGCGGTTTTACTTGTTACCGTAGCGAGGTATTTGCTATTGGCTTCGATATTTTCTTTTAGGTCATTTTGTGCGGCAAAAATCGCGCGCCACGCATTGGTTTGATTAAATAAGCTAAATTTTTGTTGAATGAGCTTTTCTATTTGACTTAGCCAGTCAGGCAGGGTTTTGACGTCATTACCTAGGTGACGATTGTCATCCAACGTTTGATAAATATCACACAGCACAGCAACGATGTCGGCATCCGCCATGGTCAAGTTTGTCAGTGGTACAAACTTCTCTACCACGCCAAAGCTATTGGTATACTCGCCAAAACTGACCACCGTGGCTTTGGGCATCATCACGCCAGCGACCAAGCGCTCAAGCGCGTAAGCAAAGGTATATCGATAGTCATCATCGGCGGCACTTAAGGTTTGCTGCAAATGCAGCTCGTCAAACCCGCGAATAAATCCTGCCTGAGTCAGCAAATCACAAGCACGGGTCATCTGCTCCAAATTAAGCCCAAAGCTTTCATATAGCGGTGCTAGCATCAACCAATCAAATACTTCGCTACGCTGAAACCGAGCGCCTGCCCGATTGAGCAGCGTGTAATACCCTGTAATCGCTTGCCAAAGCAGGTTGATATCTTTTGCCACCACGCCTGTCACTTTGGCGGGCAACTGATAGCCATCGCCGCCCACATGTTTGGGGAACGTGGCTTCGATGATGTTTTGGTGGGTTTCGATGTCGGGCAATAATACCAAAATATCTGACAACGCTCGTCTATCCCAAGGATCGGTGGGAATCTGCGCTGGCGTGGCTTGCATGTCGCTATAATTTAGCCACCCGATAATCATACTGCGTAGCACTTCAAGCTGGCGCACCATGCTATGACAGACATGAATGGCAATACTGGTATCAAGTGGTTTGGGTCGCCATTTTTCCACGTTTTCAAGTTGCTTGTTGGATTCTTGCTTGAGTTTGTCTTTAATGGCTTTGTATAGACCAAGCGTGGATTCAATATCTTTCAGCCCATTACTTTGAATATTGGCAAGCTGCTGCTGCAAAAGCTGGGTTTGCTGCATGAGATTTTGGCGGCTATCTTCACTCGCTGCTTTTGCTGCCTTTGCTTCCTCGCCTTTCACCAGTTTAAGCATGTCATTGATTTTGGCGGTGGTTGCGACTTCTTCTAGCATTAAGATGTCATGTTGGATAAATTCAAGTAACGTATTGGGCGGTGTGTTATCAAAATCATCTTGCCATAGCACATGTTCATATTCATTACCCGATAAGCTTGCCAGCATGGCAAACACTTCACGCGACTGTTTGCCAAACCGTGACAATAAAGTATGACCATAATCTTTTAGATACCAAGCGTCATGCTTGCTGGCATCGTCTTCCATTTGCATTTGCATGAGCCAGTTTTTATCGACGATATCTGCCCAAAATTGCTCTGACGGGTTAAAGTGTAAAATCGTGACGTCGGTTAGCACCCCTAAGCGTTGTAAGTCCAGTAACTCTGTCGGCGGTAACTGCTGCAAAGTAAATAAAAACACGTGTTTTGGTAACTTGCTACGACTGATGTTGCGGATACGGGTCTCTGAATGGTTTAATGCTTGCCAAAACTGCTGATGCAACTGCTCGCGAAACCGGTAGTCATCATCAAACAGCTGCCGCCATAAAAATCGCTGCGCGGCTTCTAACTGTTCGTAGTGCTCAACGAGCCAGTCTGGCGTCTCGATGGCATTGGACGCATCCCGCCCGTTTAAGCGGTTATGCAGCGCATCTTTTTTGGCAATCATCTCACTCACCGCCACAGGCTTGTTTTGCCCCCAACTACTGAGCCACTGCGGACGATAGGTCATATAGCGATTGAGCATATTTGCCATATCACTGGCTAGCTGCCAGATACGTTGATCTTGGGTTTGTAAGTCAGCAGATTGGCTAATCACGTCATTAGACAGTAGCGATTGGTTATTCGCCCAGCTCAAACTATCAATGGTGGCGGGTGTATCAGGTGCAAAACCAGTCGTATTTGGGCTATCCGCTTCTTTGTCTTCAACCAACGGGGATAAAAATGGATAAAGCGGATGTTGCGGCTGCTCCACAATGGCTTGTCGGTACTGGGTTAAATAGCCAAAGATTTGCCACTGCATGACGTTTTTGGATAGCATTGCCACTTCTGGCACGTCTAATATATCGTCGTCCTCCGAGATGCGCGCATAGGTTCTTAAAACACGCTGCATCAGTCCCAAAAAATAGCGACCCCAAAATTCAGTAGTCACTAAGGTGCTGATGCCTGCCTTATCTGCGACTTGTTTTTTTAACCACTCCCCCATGACTTTAGATGGCACAATCACCTGAAATGGCTCAAAAATTGAGCTTTGATAACTGGGATTTTTGTAGGCGTTTAACAAATGGTCAAATAGCGTATCGATTTTATTACTTTGTACAATCGTTAGCATGCAGTAAATACTCAAGAATTTTTATAGATAGTAAGTGAGTCGCTCAAAAAATTATACAGCAAAAAAAACACCTCACCATCACCGCTCAATGAAAAAATCGCTCGAATTGCAACATTCACGACAGCCAGTGTCGCCTACAATCTATCAACCTCTGTAACTCACTTAGCTGTCATGCACTACAAAATATGCAATACACCGTGAACAAAGTGATAAACTTATTCTTACGTCACTCATGAGTATGTTTTTGGTTACGTTTCATCTTTAAGTGTTGTAAGCCATTTGTTTTACTTATAATATTAAGCTTACTAGGTCTAACGTATAAAAGAAAAAAACAAGGAGCCGACCATGACTGACAATACTAACGCTAACCCTATCGACAAATCTCAATTAGACAACGCCCAATCTGATGTTGCCAATGAAGCGATGGAAGGCATCAATCGTACCGACATCAACCAAGATAATGCGAGCACTCCTACCTCTAAGGGCTCTGATGAATCGCTACTTGATATGTTACATGAGGCGAAAAAATTCGAAGATGAAGAATAAGAATAAGATAAAATCAAACGGTTAAGGTCGCTACTTAGCCGTTTTTTTACGGGTTAATAAATATACTTGATAAGCCAGCGCTGATGATAACACAATCACAATGGGTAACATCAGCGTCATGTATTTATAGTGGATATAGCCTAAAGCACCCAATACCCCGCCGCCGCAAAAGCTGTACCATATCATCGCTTGAAACACGAACATTTTCTTATCAATCGGTCTGCCTGCCAGCCAATTACCCAAGGCTGAGCCCATATCTGAGGTCAATCCTGTCAAATGGGTGGTGCGAATCACCGCACCGCTATAGGTCGCGACCATCGAATTTTGTAAGCCGCAAGCCATCGCGGCAAAAACCTGCCCCCAAAACGACTGATAGCTAAATAAAATCAAACTGATGATTAATAAACTTGCTTCAATTAACAAAGCCTTGCCATAGCGCTTACCTTCTTTTAATGCCGTACTACCCACCACAAAGCCACTGATAACTGCCCCAGATAAAAACGATAACAGCACGATACAAACCATTGCCATCTGCTGGTAGTGCTGTTCCGCCAATGCTGTGGCAAATAGCGTCACATTGCCCGTTACATGCGAAGCAGATAAATGCGTGAAGCCGACTAATGCGGTGCTATTGATACACCCTGCATTAAACGCCAGCACGCAGCCACCCCATAAAATCCACTTAGGTAATTTATTAATCATTATATACCGCCATCTATCAGTCTTTAGCTGATTTGCCAAACATGTTAAGCCTGACAAAAAATGGTAAGCTTAACCAGACGGCTTTGCAATCCCTATCCAAACATCAATTAAAAAAAGCAAGCAAAAAAAGCAAGCAAAAAAAAGAGCAACCATGGTCGCTCTTTTATCAACTACCCGCCTAACAATTAGTCTTCTACCTGCATCATCACTTGTTCAGAGAGTGCCACGGTATTAAACCCAGCATCGACAAATAAAATCTCGCCGGTGATACCAGACGCCCAAGGCGATAACAAGAACATCGCGGCATTACCGACCTCTTCAATATTGACATTGCGCTGTAGCGGTGACATTTTGGCATTGGTGTCGAGCATTTTACGAAATGATTTGATACCGCTTGCGGCCAAAGTACGAATTGGACCGGCAGAAATCCCATTGACACGGATACCATCGCTACCCATTGAGCTGGCAAGGTAGCGAATGCTCGCTTCCAGACTGGCTTTGGCTAGACCCATGACATTGTAGTTTGGCAACACATGAATACTGCCTTCATACGTCAAGGTTAACAGCGAGCCTTGGCGTTTTGCCAGCAATTCACGGCTGGCTTTAGCAAGCGCCACAAAGCTGTAGCTACTAATATCATGGGCAATGGCAAAGCCTTCACGGGTGGTTACTTGGGTAAAATCACCATCTAGCTGATCGGCAGGGGCAAAACCAATGGCGTGCACAACCCCATCAATGCCCTCTGGCCAGTGTGCAGCAACTTGGGCAAAACACGCTTCGATTTCGCTATCTGACGCCACATCACACGCCAATACCTTCTCTGCACCAAAAGTTTCGGCTGCCATATCCACGCGTTTTTTCATTTTTTCATTGGGATAGGTCAAAATTAAACTCGCGCCTTCACGATGTAACGCTTCTGCGATACCCCAAGCAATCGATAATTTACTGGCGATACCGGTAACAACGAAACGCTTCCCTGTTAATAGCATGGTTTTTCCTTATTTTTCAGTGAACGAATATGCACTATAATAGCTCAAAATTAGGGGTTAATTCTAGCAAAAAACCCAAACAAAGCAAATTTAGTGATTTTCATGGCGTTTGTGACAAAAATCGCTTTACAAATAGTGGTAAAGCGTTAAGCTATGCCTATTTTTTTAAACTTAAATGTTATCATGACTATGCCTGCAAATTTTGACGAGATTATCCAACAAAACAGTGATGCCTACCGCACCCTCATTGCATCAACAGGGGAAGACTTAACACGTGAAGGACTACTTAATACCCCAGAACGTGCTGCTAAAGCCTTTAGTTTTTTGACCCAAGGCTATCATCAAGATTTGGTCGAAATTACCAACAACGCGATTTTTCCAACTGACAATAATGAATTGGTCATGGTAAAAAATATCGAGTTTTATTCGATGTGTGAGCATCACATGTTGCCTTTTTATGGCGTTGCCCATGTGGCGTATCTGCCCGATGGCAAAGTGATTGGACTGTCAAAAATGGCACGTATCGTGGATATGTACGCGCGACGTTTACAAATTCAAGAAAATCTAACCCGCCAAATCGCGCAAGCGGTGATGGATATGACAGGGGCAAAAGGCGCGGCGGTGGTGATGGATGCCGCGCATATGTGCATGATGATGCGCGGGGTGATGAAACAAAAATCCGATACCCGCAGTATGTCACTACTGGGCGAATTCAAACACAATACCGAGGCAAGACAAGCGTTGTTAATGGCGATTCCAAGCGCTTAATACATAAGCCACTTAACTAAACTCAGCGCCTAAGCAGTCAACCTAAATTAACTAGTCAAAAAAGCCCCAGTGATGTTACTGGGGCTTTTTTATATTTAGCCGATTTATAACGGGCATATCGTGCTTTTCCATTTACTACTT
>ERZ501012.121-NODE-121-length-14283-cov-5.827875_pt1 | contig 14283 bp, 6 predicted proteins | sample MGYA00248887_ERZ501012 | MGnify/ENA primary metagenome ERZ501012 (study PRJEB25958, sample SAMN03398566) | human skin metagenome | study: EMG produced TPA metagenomics assembly of the Human Skin Microbiome Metagenome (human skin metagenome) data set. | reverse complement strand
CTTGACCACATCGCTGGGCTGTTGGGCATCGAGACCAGCGCCGTGCGTGAGCAGTTGGGCGACCTCGTCTTCGACGACCCTGCAGGCGGCCTGGTGCCGGCTGCGGACTACCTTTCTGGCGACGTGCGCGCGAAGCTCAAGGCAGCCGAGCAGGCCGTCGAGGATGACCCCGCGTTCAGGAACAACGTCGAGGCGCTACGCGCTGTCCTGCCACGCCCTCTGGGCCAGGATGAGATCACCGCGCGGATGGGGGCGGTGTGGATCTCCGCCGACGACCATGAGGCCTCCTTGCGCGAGACCTTCGATGACCCGAACCTACGGGTCATCCACGGTGGCGGCTCGTCGTGGCGCATCGCGAACGCCAACAAGACGTCGCAAAAAGTGGTCTCGCAGTGGGGCACCGAACGGATGAACGCTGTCGAGCTCGCCGAGCGACTGATGACGCAGAAGCCTGTGCTCATCCAAGACGCTGTGCCCAACGGTAACGGCGGCGAAAAGCGGGTACCGAACGCTCCTGAGACCGAAGCCGCCAAGGCCAAGGCCGAGCAGTTGCAGAACGCCTTCCGTGAGTGGCTGTGGTCTGATCCGCAGCGCACAGAACGCCTCACTGAGGTGTACAACGACACGTTCAACTCCCTCGTCATGCGCGACTACAGCGCCGATGGACAGCGCCTCAGGCTGCCCGGGCTCGTGAGCACCTTCAACCCTCACCCACATCAGCGCACAGCGGTGGCTCGCATCATCAGCGAACCGTCAGTGGGGCTGTACCACGGGGTCGGCGCGGGCAAGACGGCCGAGATGGTCATGGGGGCGATGGAACTGGGCCGTCTGGGACTGGTGAACAAGCCCCTGATGGTCGTCCCAAACCACATGCTCGAGCAGGTCACGACCGAGTGGCTGGGGTTGTACCCAGCCGCGAACGTCTTGGCGGCCGGAACCGACGACTTGGCGAAGGAAGCACGCCGCGATTTCGTGGCGAAGGCTGCCACGGGCGAGTGGGACGGCATCGTCATGACGCAGACAGCGTTCGAGTCCCTCGATGTCACCCCTGAATCTCGTGAACGCTACATCGACACCGCACTCGCTGAGGCACGTCGCCAGCTCGAAAGGATCAGCGCACAGGGCGGTAATAACCTCTCGACCAAGCGGATGGAAAACTCGCTGCTGGCCACCGAGCAGCGGATGCGCGTCAAGATGAAACAGACCAAAGACGTGGGGTTGACGTTCGAGCAGACCGGGATCGACTACCTCTTCGTCGATGAGCTGCACATGTACAAGAACCGGATGATCATCTCGAACATCGAAGGCGTTGGGAAGATCGGCTCAGACCGGGCCCTGGACCTCGACATGAAGCTCAACATATTGCGTGAGCGCGCCGAGCGTGAGGGCCGCCCCCCGCGTGTCATCACTGGTGCAACGGCGACGCCGATCGCGAACGCGATGTCGGAGGCCTACGTCATGCAGACCTACCTACGTCCCGACTTGCTCAAGGCCGCGGGACTGACCGACTTCGATGCGTGGGCCACGACATTCGGCGAGTCGGTCACCGAAATGGAGATGGCCCCCGAAGGCGGGTTCCGCCCCAAGACCCGTTTCGCGAAGTTCAACAACCTGCCGGAGCTGTTGCGCATGTGGCACATCTCGGCCGACGTGAAGACCTCCGCCGAACTCGCTCTAAACGTCCCCGAGCTCGCACCCCGCGAGGACGGCAGACGCGCCCCTCAGGTCGTGGCGATTGAGCCCACCGATGAACTGGTCGCCTTCATGGACAGCCTCAGCGATCGCGCTGAACGCATACGGAGCCGGATGGTGGAGCCGGAGGTGGACAACATGCTCAAGTTGTCGGCCCACGGACGCGCTGCGGGCATGGATGTGCGGTTGCTGCCCGAGGAAGCTCGCCCCGACATGGGCGAGCAGGACTCGCTCTTCAAGCAGATGAGCAAGGTCGACGTCGCCGCCGAAAGGATCCATGCAATCTGGCAGGCCAACCGCGACAACGAGTACACGACTGCGGGCGGGCAACCGCACCCGAAGCGGGGTGGGTTCCAGATTGTCTTCTCCGACCTGGGCACTCCCAACAATAAGAAGTGGGATATCTACAACGGCCTCCGAGACACCCTTGTCGACATGGGTATGGAGCGCAGTCGTATCCGTTTCGTGCACGACGCGAACAACGACGACAAGAAGGACCGACTGTTCGCCGACTGCCGTGGCGGTGAGGTCGACGTACTGATCGGCTCGACGCAGATGATGGGTGTCGGCACCAACATCCAAACCCGCGCGGTCGCGTTGCACCACCTGGACTGCCCATGGCGCCCCGCCGACCTCGAGCAACGCGATGGGCGCATCATCCGCCAGGGCAACCAGAACCCCGAGGTGCAGATCCTGCAATACGTGACGAAGCGCAGTTTCGACGCCTTCATGTGGCAGACCACCGAGCGCAAGGCCAAGTTCATCGAGCAGGTCATGCACGGCGACCTGGAAACACGTAGCGCTGAGGACATCGAGACCAGCCAGTCGTTCAACATGAACGAGGTCAAGGCGATCGCCTCGGACAACCCCCTCATCCTGGAGAAAGCCCAGGCCGACCAAGACCTGTCGGTCCTGGAAAGCCTGGCGACCGCGCACCGGCGATCACAGACCCAGACCCGGCAGGCGGTTGACGCGGCGAATACCGCGATCAGTAGCTACTCGCGACGCATCCCGGCGCTGAATGACGCGATCGCGGACCGTACCGAGACGAAGGGCGACACTTTCCGCGCCACCGTCGCAGGCCAGGTCTTCACCGAGCGCGTCGAAGCTGCCAACGCCATCCGTGAGCACCTCGGCGCAGCCGCGTCACGCGCCCGCGTCACGCGAGAACCCGTCACGCTCGAGGCCCTGGTGACGCTGGGCGGGCACCGGTTCGACGTGGTCGTCGACTCCAGCCTGGGTGTCACGAAGGCGAACCTCCAGATGCAGGCAGCCCCCGACGACGTGTTCGTGCGGGACGACGCGTTCGCGCTCATGGGACTACCCGGGTCGCACGGCGTCGTCACCAAGATGGAAAACGCTCTCGCCGGCATGGAAGGAGCACTGACGAGGGCGGAGCAGCGACTCGACGCAGCCCAGCGCGACAAGGTGACAGCCGAGGCGAACCTTGGGCAGCCCTTCGCCCGTGAAGCCGAACTGCAGGCCGTGCGTCACAAGGTCGCCGAACTCGAGCGAGTGATGCGCGGCCAGGACTCGGACGAAGAGCAGGGAGAACCGCAAGAAGAGGTCACCACACCGGTCGCCCCGCAGGCTCAGGCCACCGAGACCGCGGCGGCGACCAGGGGCCATCAGGATGAGGATGAATCGGCGCTGTGGGAGCAGGCGTGGGATGAGTGGGAGACCGACTCAGCTTCGCCGTCCCCGCCTCGCACCCAGCAGCAGATCAACGCCGAGGGTAGCCAGAGAGTGCGTGATGCGCTGGCAGCGCGCCATCAGCGCCACAGCGACTACGGCGACTCTCCTTCCGGACTCTCTCACCAGGGTCCTCAGATGAGCTAGCAGGACGACGGGGGTGGTGAGTCCAATGGACTCACCACCCCCGTCCCGTGGGCGCCCGGAGTGACACCCTCGCTCACACCCCCTTGGTGAGCGGCTTTCCGCCTGCGCAGGTCGCGACGCACTGCCTCGTGAGCCGTTGTCGGCGCCGCGTGCCACGATGCAACGATGGCTGGCGGGATGAATCGCAAGGACGGGCACGTCGCACCGATCGGGGTACGCGCCGGCATCCCCGAAGACCCCGACGAGCGCCCGTGGGAGCTTCCTCGTGGGGTCGCACCGCGTGATGGGCACGTCGAGTTGTATGTCGACGGCGAATGGGTGCAAGCCCTGCTCATCGAGCAACGTGTCGAAGGTTCACTGTGGCACTGCCGCGTCGTGTGGGCAGAGCGCGGCGTCGAGACGCGGGTGCGTAACGAGTGGGTCATCCCCGCGCGCATACGGCCACGCACGGGCCCCACCCCGAGCCCGCAGCAACGCGACGAAGCTCCGCACCCCCCAACCCCATAGATTCCCCGGAATTCCGGGGTTGTCGGTGTGCACGACTAGGTTCTCACCAAGGAAGGAGGCACCCCATGACCACTCGTGAAATCTTGCGCGCATACCGCGTCCCCCTGGACCCGACCGACGCGCAGAGCGCAGCACTGGCCTCTCATGCGGGCGCCTCCCGCGCCGCTTTCAACTGGGCCCTCGGCGCCAAGGTGCACGCCCACCGCATGTGGAGCGCGTGCGTCGCCGACCTGACCTACACCCGCTACGGCCACCTCGACGCAGATCAGGCCCTCGCCGCCGCGAAGAAGGACGCCTCGCGCTACTACCGCATCCCCACATCCCAGACCAACGAGAAGGCGTTCGACCGCGACCCGGACTACGCCTGGCGCACCGAGGTCAACCGACGCAGCTGGGTCTCGGGGATGCGCCAAGCCGACACGGCGTGGCAGAACTGGCTCGACTCCCTGACAGGTAGACGCGCCGGGCGGCGCGTCGGCTACCCCCGCTTCAAGTCCAAGGGGCGCTGCCGCGACAGCTTCACCCTGGCCCACGACGTGAAGCGTCCCAGCATCCGCCCCGACGGCTACCGCCGACTCACGCTGCCGAAGAAGATCTCCGTCACCGGCTCCATCCGGCTCAAGGGCAACATCCGCCACCTCGCCCGGCGTATCCGTCGCGGCGTCGCACGCATCCAGTCAGCCACGATCTCCCGCGCGGGCAACGGCTGGTCAGTGAGCATCCTCGCGCTGGAAACACTCGACATCCCCGACCACCCCACCCCGCGCCAGCAAGCCGCAGGCGCGGTCGGGGTCGACGTGGGTGTGCACCACCTGATGGCTTTCAGCGACGCCACCATCATCGACAACCCGCGCCACCTGCGCGCGGCGCAGAAGCGGCTCACCCGCGCCCAGCGCGCCTTGTCGCGCAGCAAGTGGCGCCTACCCAACGGCGACCTCATCGACGCCCCGAAGCGTGGCCAGCGCGTCACACCCACGACGGGCCGCGTCAAGGCTCGAGCCCGTCTTGCGCGAGAGCACGCCGCTGTCGCCCAGCACCGCGCGAGCACCCTGCACGCCATCACCAAGCAGCTCGCGACCTCACACGCCGTCGTCGCTGTCGAAGACCTCAACGTCGCCGGCATGACGCGCAGCGCACGAGGCACCATCGACAAGCCTGGCCGCAACGTCGCCGCGAAAGCGGGCCTCAACCGTTCCATCCTCGACGCGAGTTTCGCCGAGATGCGGCGACAACTCGCCTACAAGACTTCGTGGTACCGATCGCAGCTCCTGCCCTCAGGGCGCTTCGTTCCCACGAGCAGGACGTGTTCGACGTGCGGGGCTGAGAAAGCCAATCTGCCCCGGTCGGAACGCGTGTACCACTGCGAGAACTGCGCCACGGTGCTTGACCGTGACGTGAACGCGGCGAAGAACGTCCTTCGCGCCGCTCTCGCATCCCACGACGCCCCCGGCATGGAGGAGTCGCAAAACGCCCGTGGAGTGCGTATCGAGACATCTGTCGCGCTGCGTTCTGCGAAGCGGGAAGACCCACCGCGAGGTGGGCCACCCCGGCCGAGTAATCGCGTCCGGTCATCTCCCCCCACGGGGAAGCGAAAGTGAAGGCAAACGCTTCCCCCACCAACTGAAAAGCGCGGAAACACAGCACCCCGCAAGGGTCGGCCCCACGCACGCGGAGATGAGCCCGCGACGGGCCTCAAGAGCATCACGTCCGCTGGGTCGGCCCCACGCACGCGGAGATGAGCCCGTCTTGGAGAACGGCCAAGGCGGCGGATTCAGGTCGGCCCCGCGCACGCGGAGATGAGCCCCTCAAGTCTGCGATGTCGGGGGTGCGCTCACTGTCGGCCCCGCGCACGCGGAGATGAGCCCCATCGCCCGCAACCGAAGGAGACCTACCATGAGTCGGCCCCGCGCACGCGGAGATGAGCCCCAATCGTGAATGATTCCGGGTGGGCGTGTCTCGTCGGCCCCGCGCACGCGGAGATGAGCCCCGCTGCCCCAACGTCGTCGCGAGCTTTCGCAGGTCGGCCCCGCGCACGCGGAGATGAGCCCCGAAAAGATCAGCGCGACGTCCGCGATCACCGCCCACGCCACCCATCCCGGGGTGGCCTTGGCGGGCTTGGTCTTCTTCGAGAGACGCTGGGGGTCGCATCTGAGCACACTGCTGCCCGGTGTGCAGAAACGACCGGTTGAGCCAGCGCGCTTTAGGGCGTCGGCCGGGACCCGCTTAGAGCTCGCCGCACCGTGTCCCGCGACATTCCGTGCAGGCGCGCGATCTCCGAAATGCTCATGCCCGACTCGTACGCCGCGATCATCGCCGATCGCAGCGACGGCGTGACCTTCGCCGGTCGCCCAAGCTTCTTACCCTGAGCGCGCGCCCGCGCGACACCCTCGTTCGTGCGCTCGATCAGCCGGCGACGCTCGAACTGGGCGAACGCGAGCATGAGGTTGATCTGAGCCTCACCCGCCGCTGAGTGCGGATCGCGCACACTCATGTCACCGGTCTCGACCGTGACGCCGCGCTGCGCGAGGTCGAGCACGGTCTCCATCGTCTCGAACATCGTGCGCCCCAGCCGGTCGATCTTCGAGCACGAGATCCGATCCCCGTCACCGACCGCACGCACCAGCGCGTCGAACTCCGGGCGCGACTTCTTCGCGCCCGAGCACACGTCGGCGTACACGTGTCGTGCGTCGATGCCGCGCGCTATCAGCGCCTCACGCTGTGCGTCGAGCGACGCTGCCTGCTTCGCGGTTGAGTGAAGCGCCCTGGGTTTGGTTCCGACTCATCTGAAGGAGAATCGGATCATGTCGAGTTATCTGTAATGACGGCCGCGGTCGTGCGGTCTGTGAGCCGAATGGCGGCCCCTTCACATCGTGGTCACTGTGAACGACGTGTCACGGTGTAGTCACTGACAACGCCGGGTGTGTATGACGCAGGGACGCGAAGCTGTGAGCGGTGTGCGTTACCAGCCATGGCCTGGGTATCTGGAATGACAACGACGCGCCCGCGCACCACCAGGGAAGTACCTTCTGACGCGACTTGTGGATCAGCTGTTCGGATGATGTCCGGGTGGTGAACTCTGACCAGTTCCTCCAGATCCCGGGTACTGGCTGCGATACGGAATGCATCTACGAGGTGGGCGTTGCTATGCGCTGAGACTGCGGGACGAAGTGGACAGGGTTACCGAAACGGGCTCTTCACGAACGAGGGTGTAGTCGGTTGAGCGCGTCAGTGGCCGGGTAGGGGTCGAGGTCTCCCGGATGATGGAAGTTCTTCACGCTCGCCATCCCGAAAGACCTCGACGTGCTCCACCCTACTTTCGCGACCCCTGACCTGACCACGTTCTGCCGCCTCGACGAGCTCGGCCTCGTCGCCGTCGGCCAGCTGATCGAGCCGGATCGGGCCACGATCGAATGCCGCGTCGTCGAGGACGACCCGTGGTGTCGGAAGTGCGGTGTCGAGGGCGTGCCGCGGGACACGGTCACGCGTCGACTGGCGCACGAGCCGTTCGGGCACCGGCCGACGACCCTGCTGGTGCGGGTGCGCCGGTACCGGTGCGGACACTGCCGGCGCACGTGGCGGCAGGACATGACGCGGGCAGCGGCGCCGCGTGCGAAGATCTCCCGCGGCGGCCTGGAGTGGGCGCTGCGGGGCATCGTCATCGACCACCTCACCGTCACCCGCGTCGCCGCAGGTCTCGGGGTGTCCTGGAGTGCCGCGAACGCCGCCGTCCTCGCGGAAGGCAAGCGGCGCCTGATCGACGACCCCGCCCGGTTCGACGGGGTCACCACGATCGGTGTCGACGAGCACGTCTGGCGACACATGAGGCTGGGCGACAAGTACGTCACCGTGATCATCGACCTCACGCCCGCGAGGAACAAGACCGGGCCGGCGAGGCTGCTGGACATGGTCGAGGGCCGCTCCAAGGCGGTGTTCAAGCAGTGGCTCGCCGCCCGCCCTGCGGACTGGGCGAAGCGGATCGAGGTGGTCGCGATGGACGGCTTCGCCGGGTTCAAGACCGCTGCCGCCGAGGAACTCCCCGACGCCGTCCCCGTCATGGACCCGTTCCACGTGGTCCGCCTCGCCGGCGACGCGCTGGATGTTTGCCGGCGTCGGGTCCAGCAAGACACCACCGGTCACCGCGGGCTCAAGGGCGACCCGCTCTACAAAGCCCGCCGCACCCTGCACACCGGGGCGAGCCTGCTCACCGACCGGCAGCGGGCACGCCTGGACGCAGTGTTCGCGAGCGAGGAGCACGTCGAGGTCGAGGCGACCTGGGGCATCTACCAGCGCATCGTCGCGGCCTACCGGGAGCCCGACAAGAAGAAAGCGAAGGCGATGATGCAGGAGGTGATCGCTGCGATCAGCAGCGGCGTTCCCGCGGCGCTCGTCGAGGTCCGCAAACTCGGCCGGACCATGAAGCAGCGGGCGGGCGACATCCTCGCGTTCTTCGACCGCCCCGGCACCAGCAACGGCCCGACCGAGGCCATCAACGGGCGACTCGAACACCTCCGCGGCTCCGCCCTCGGCTTCCGCAACCTCACCCACTACATCGCTCGGTCGCTGCTCGAAGCCGGAGGGTTCAGACCCGCGCTACACCCTCGTTCGTGAAGAGCCGAGAAAGCCCAACACGACGCGTCGAGGATCGAGTCACCGGAAGACATTGCGGCAGCTTTCGACGCCGAGTGGGACGCCTACGACACCGAAAGAAGCGAACCTCCCCAGCACGAACGTTTCCAGACGGCGCTGGCTTCTTTGAAGCGGATGAATGCGGAACAGCGACAAGGGGCGACCACGGCCGGTAGCGGAATCGCACCCAAGCCCAGTAGCAACGAAGAAGCGTTGGAGCGCATCCGGCGCCGAGTCGAAGAACGCCGTACAGGAAAACCCGCGCCAGGGCGAGCCACGAACACGCAACCGCGATATGACCGCTTCGACTCCCCGACCTATCGGGATAACGGCCCCAGCATCGACCGGTAACACCTCTCCCTGGCCGGGGGCACCTCCAAGGCTCTGAGCGCAAGGGGGTGTGTCCCTTGCGCTCGTCGCCCGCCCGGCATCGCACCCTGCCAGAACGAGCCCGGACCTACGGCACCCCTCCGCAAGCTCCGGGGCACACTCCGGCCCGGCCCCGCCCCGGCTGATCGGGAACTCACGCCGAACGGGCGACGAGCGCAAGGGACACACCAAGGGGGGGCCGGGGCACGAAACCCCTACCGCACCCACCCGACACGCGCACTCAACGCCCTATCACCGCCACAACCAGGGGGTGACACACACTAGAACCCATGTCACCTGTCACCCCCGACACGTCACCCCCGCACGACACCCCCATGTCGCCCCTGTCACCCCCACCCATGCTCACCCTCAGCGAAGCAGCCAGCCGCCTCGGCATCAGCACCAGAACCCTGCAACGACGCCGCGAAACACTCATCGAACACGGTGCCTACCGCGACCACACCGGCTGGCACATCCCCGAAACAGCCCTCACCGCACTCACCGACACCGGACACGTGTCACCCCCTGTCACCCCTGACACGTCACCCCCCAACCGGACACCTGTCACCCCCAATGTCACCCCCGTGTCACCCCCCAACCAGGCCGAGCTCGAGCGACTCAAAGAAGAACTCGCCACCGCAACCGCCGACGCACGCGAATGGCGCGCCCGAGCCGAAGAACGCGACCGCGAACGCACCCAACTCCTCGAACGCGCCCACACCGCCGAAACCACCGCCCGCGAAGCCACCGCCACCGCAACCGCCCTCGCACTCACCCTCAAGCAACTCGAGACGCCCGCATCTCACACAGCCTCGCCTGACGCGCCCCGACAAGACGAAGATCTAAACGAACCAGCGCCGGCACCGGAGCCAGCAGGCGAACGCAGCGCCCCGAGCGAAAGCAGACACCAATCGCACTGGCATCGAGCACGCAACGTGTGGAACCGAATGACCGCAAAAAACTAAGGTGATTTAATTAAGGCTCAGACATTTTTCTCGATGATACCCGGCAGCTGAATTTTTGCATTTAGAAGCTCAATACTAAACAACTCGCCTGAATTTCTAAACGATACAATTCCCACCACTTCTCCATGCACCACTATGGGAATTGTTGTTGAAATAAACTCTCCCCCCTCAAGGCCTTTTGAAAATTTAACTTCTGCAGCGTTCACAGTCTCGTCATATGCGCATTCAACTAATAATTCTTGACAGATCATATTAAGTATTAATGAATTGCAGCGAAAGAGTTGAACGGCTTTGCTGTAGTGAAGGCAGGAACGTTCCAGTAGATAGTCACGACGTGACCAAGCGCAGTCATTACGACAGCGGGAACTCCATCAAATAACCAGTTCTGCTGTCTCGGCTGATAGCGAGCGCGGCCACACTCTTCAGTGACAACTCGCTGAATGTCAGATTTATTCAAATGGCGAGCCTTTATCTGCTTTTCCGCATGCTCACTGTACGACCGAACTATACATGTGTGACGCATGTCAGCTGTGCTGACTGGCGATGCCGCAACGCCAATACTACTGATCGAAAATGCGGCAACTGCAGATACGAGTAGTTTTCCCATGATTAACTCAATCCTCAATTCAATTCGGTAGACGCTTTCACTTCAGACAGTATCTTACGGATCAGCGCGACTGGCTGATATAGATAGAAATTTTTCGACGGGATGCCGCCGCTCCCGTCCACGCTCACGTTGAGGGACAACCCCGTCATGGCCTCAACTGCTAGCCGCAGCTCCTCATGGGGTCATCAACCCGGGGATGAGTACTTTTCCACGGACTAGCGAGGCCGGGGACCCTGCTTCCGATGGGGGTGAGGTAGCGTCAGGGCAGACGAACTGCATAGGGGCAAAAAAGAGAGGCCAGGAGCAGCAACTCCTGACCTCTCGACCGGCAGCAGTACCACCTGCTTACCGATCACGCTTTGGGTGACGCGCTTACGAGCGTACCGCGAAGCTAGCCCGCCGTCACGGTGGCCCTCCAAGCGCCACGCCGACACCCACAGCGTTGTTGCATGGTCGTAGCGCGGCCCCCGCCGAGTGCAGTAGTGCGACCGTGTTGGGAGAGGCCGTTAGAGGGCAGGTCCGTTCACCGTCTGTTTCAGCTCCTTTCGCCGGCAGCGTTGACTGCTCGAGCCGCTAGCTCGCAGTCACCCCGCACACCGCCGGCACCCCCACAGCATCAGGCAGCGTCAGCGTGCCTGGCTGCTGCCAGGAAACCCCGTTCTCCGTCACGTCACCGTGCGCGTCGTATCTCCCCATTTCTCTTAGGCACATTTGCACAGAGTGCTTACCAGCTACGCTGGCCCTAGCGGGCCATCGTTCGCTGGTGTCGGTTCGGCGTGGTGTGAGGGGGTGTGTTGGCTGTGATGACGGCGGCGAAGTTGGGTGCGGGCAGCACGGACTACTACGAGTCGACGGTGGCTGAGGGTGCGCGTATCCCGGGTGCGGACATGACGGACTACTACGGCGAGGCGGGGGATGCTGCGGCGCGGGTGTTCGTGGTGGGGCGCGGGGACGGGGAGCGCGCGGAGATGGAGTCGTATCTGGGGGTGGGCGATGGTCAGGTGCTCGATGGGTTGATGGTTGGGGCGTGGTTCAACGAGCCGATCGCGCCGTCGGGGGCGTCGTTGGGGCGGGCGTACTCGGAGCGCAGCGTGTACGGCTACGACGTGACGACGGCGGCGCCGAAGAGCGTGTCGATGCTGTGGGGGCTGAGTGATGATGCGGTGGTGCACGAGCAGATCGTGGCCGCGCATGAGGCGGCGATCAGGTCGGCGCTGGGGTATCTGAGTGAGCATGCGGGGTACACGCGGGTGCACAACCCGGTGACGGGTCAGAAGGACTTGGTGCGCACGTTGGGGCTGAGTGGGGTCACGTATCAGCACCGCACGAGCCGTGCGGGTGATCCGCACCTGCACACGCATGTGTTGATCCACAACAGGCAGGTTCGTGCTGACGGGGGCGGCGTGGGCAGCTTGGATGGGCAGAGCTTGCTGCATGAGCTGAAGGCTGGCGGGTCGATCTATCAGGCGGCGTTGCGTGCGGAGTTGTCGCAGCGGCTGGGGGTGTCCTGGAAGGACGTGGATCCGACGACGGGTCAGGCCGATTTGAAGCAGGTCAGTCGTGAGCACATCGAGGCGTGGTCGCAGCGGCACAACCAGATCAGCGCGTGGACTGATGAGCACTTGTCTGGGGCGGATGCGGGGGTGAGCGCGGCGCAGTTGGCGCAGGCGCAGAAAGCGACTCGTGAGCACAAGGAGACCGGCGCGAGTGATGAGCAGTTGCGGGCGCAGTGGCGTTCGGATGTGCGCGCGCAGGGCCTCGATGTTTCGGCGTGGATGGGTGGTGCGCGGGCTGACGCGCCGGTGGTGTTGCCGTCGGCGGAGGCGGTGCTGGAGCAGTTGTCGCAGGTGCGTTCGACGTTCACTCGTGCTGATGCTGTCGAGGTGGCGGCGGCGTTGATGCCGCCAGCGATGCCCGCGCAGCAGGTACGCGCGGCGGTGGAGGAGCTTGCCGGGCAGGTCGTGGGTGAGGCGCTGATCTTGAGCGTTGATCCGGACAAGCAGCACGGTGAGCGCCTGGCGCATGAGCGTGAGGGCAGCGTGCGGTACGCGAGCACGGAGACGATCGAGCGTGAGCAGCTGATGCTGCGCAGCGCGCAAGAACGGGTTACGGGGCTCGCTGTCGACGAGGCGGTGCTGGCAGCAAGTGGGGGCGTGCTGGAGCGGTTGAGTGCGGATCAGCGGCAGGCCGTCACGACGATGGCGCGCAGTGATGCGCGGGTGACGCCGTTCGTTGCGCCGGCAGGGTCGGGCAAGACGTTCTCGTTGGCGTCGTTGCAGCAGTTGTACGCGGCGCAGGGACGCGAGGTCGTGGGTTTGGCGCCGACGGGCAAGGCCGCGGACGTGATGACTGGTGAAGGTGTCGTGGCGTCGGCGTCAACGGTCGCGGCGATGCGAGCCAGGATCGAAGCCGGCCGGCACGGATGGTCGCCTCGAACGGTCGTGTTCGTGGATGAGGCCGGCATGGTGGGTACCCCTGATCTGGCGCGGATCATCGAGGCGGGGCGTGAGGCTGGGGCGAAGATCGTCTTGACCGGGGATCCTGCTCAGTTGGACCCGGTCAAGGCCGCGGCCGGTGGCTTTTCGTTGCTGGCTGACACGTGTGCGGACACAGCACAGCTGTCACAGGTACGCCGTCAGGTCGATGCTGATGAGCGCGCCGCTGGGTTGGCGCTGCGTGAGGGCAGCGTCAGCGAGGTGAACATGGCTGCTGACTGGTACGCGCACGCTGATCGTCTGCGCCTGGGTAACGATGCCGCGATGCTCGAGGCGGCGTACCGGGCGTGGGCCCGTGATCGTGACGGCGGGCTCGAGGCGCGGCTGATCACGCAGAAACTCGAGGTCGCGGACGCGTTGAATGTGCGCGCTCAGGCTGAGCGGTTGCCGCAGCTGCTCGAGACAGCCCGCCAGGACGCGCACCGGCAGGGACTGACTCCGCGTGAGAGCGAGGCGTTCGTGAAGGCGCAGGTTCGGACGGTTCCCACCTCACGCGGGCAGCAGGCACGCATCGGCGATGACCTGATCACCCGCAAGAACACCGCCAGGCTGCGCGCGAGCGACGAACATGGACATGACGCTGGGGCGGTGCGTAACGGGCAAACATGGCGGGTACAGGCGACCCGCGATGACGGCAGCGTCGTCGTGACACGCCCCGGCGAGGACGGAATGGTCAGCGCGTTCCTGCCCAGTGAGTACGTGCGCGAATCAACGCATCTGGGTTACGCGGTCAGTGTGCACGCAGCCCAGGGAATGACCGCTGATCGTGTACACGCCGTCCTCGACGCCAGTACCGCCGACCGGGGCGCGTTGTACGTCGCGATGACGCGCGGGCGACACCGGAATACGGCCTACCTGACGGAATCACGTGTCGGGGATCAAGCGCATGAGCACGGCGCGCACGCGTCGGCGGTGAAGCCGTGGCATGCGACCAGTGGTGAAGCGCGGCGCGCATTCGTCGCAATCGCGGGTCGCGATACTCGAGATCGGGCCGCACACACTGTTCTGGCCGAGGCCCGTAGCGAATACGCCGCCCATGTGGCCGCACGCGCTGCGCACGTGAAAGCGAACCCGCCAGCAGAGTTGGTGCGCGCCCAAGCCCGCGCTGAACGGCGCGCCATGGAGAAAGCGGCTCTTCACGAACGAGGGTGTAGTCGGTTGAGCGCGTCAGTGGCCGGGTAGG
>ERZ501012.120-NODE-120-length-14348-cov-5.726509_pt1 | contig 14348 bp, 17 predicted proteins | sample MGYA00248887_ERZ501012 | MGnify/ENA primary metagenome ERZ501012 (study PRJEB25958, sample SAMN03398566) | human skin metagenome | study: EMG produced TPA metagenomics assembly of the Human Skin Microbiome Metagenome (human skin metagenome) data set. | reverse complement strand
ATTGAAATCCCGCAGTTTATCTGGCAAATCATCTTAAACTTGTTTGTGCTACGCAGTCGCCCCAAACGGGTTGCCCACGCCTATGCTAGCGTGTGGGATGGCGACTCTCCGCTGCGTAAAATCACGCTTGCCCAAGTGGACTTGTTGCAGCAGCGTTTTGACCAACAGCAACTGCCTTGCAAAGTCAGCGTCCATGCTGCCATGACCTATGGCAAACCTGCGTTAACGGATGTGCTATCGGCACTAACTGCCAGAAAAGTAGAACAAATCGTGATGTTGCCAGCTTATCCGCAGTATTCTGGTTCCACCACTGGCGCGGTGTTTGACGTCATCGCCAAATGGGGGCTTAAGCAGCGTAATTTACCTAGCATTAGCTTTGTTAAAGATTATTTTGCTCATCCGCAATACATCCAAGCCTTGGCTGAGAGTGTCAAACGCTTCCAAGCTGAACATGGCAAACCTGAAAAACTGCTATTGAGTTTTCACGGGATTCCAGAGCCGTATGAGCAAAAAGGCGATCCGTATGCCAGACGTTGTCGCTGTACCGCAGCGCATTTGGCGCAAGTGTTGGGGCTTGAGCGTCATGAGTGGGAATGTAGTTTTCAATCACGCTTTGGTAAGCAAGAATGGGTCAAACCTTATACGGATGTCACCTTAACCGAGTGGGGCAAGCAGGGCGTCAAGTCAGTACAGGTGCTGAGTCCGGCATTTTCGGCAGATTGCTTAGAGACGCTAGAAGAGTTGGCAGTCGAAAATCGACAGACATTCCAGTCCAATGGCGGTGGGGATTATCATTATATCCCTGCACTCAATGTGGATGCTGCGCATATTGACTTGTTTGAATCACTGGCATTGCCACACGTGCAAGCGTGGCAACAAAATCTGCAAGGATGGTATTAAGACTTATTGTTAAAGCTTGGGCTTAAAGCGGATTATTAAGCGCATTAATAGCGAGCCTTATTAACTGCAAGCCGATAAAAAAGGTTGGTAACTTACCAACCTTTTTGGCGTTTCTTTTTGACATTTAAATACAAAAAATTTCAGTACAGAAAATCAGTCTTTATAACTTTCATCTGCGGCATCAGGGTCAGCGATATCACCAATGGTCGGATAGTCGTCTTCGCTAAAGCTATCTTCAACCAGTAATTCATCAATGCGCTGCTCATCAATATTTTGGCGATGAATCGCGGTCAAACCACTTTCACCCGCTTCAATATGGCTTGATGACAAGGATTCATCATCCAATTGCACAGTAAAACTATCCGAATCAATATCGGTCAAATTGCTAGATGTTGGTTTGGCTTTCATTTTTGTTCCTTCATTTTCATTTATTGTTTATTATCAGTGTTATGTCGTTATCATAGCCAGTAATCAGCATGACATCTATGTTGCCAATGTGATATTTGTGTTATGTTATCGAAAACAGTTTTTCGCACGACAGCGTTTTTAACAATTTTTATGGATAAAACAGGAAGTGACTATGTTTAAAAATCTTGCCTCAGATGCATTGGGTTTGAGTGACATCGGTAAAATCATCCCACCGAGTCAGTTTAACCAAACCGATATTGATGACTATATTTTTCATGAAGATAACGAGCGGATTTATTTTGTGATTAAGTCAAAAATGGACGAATATTGCTTTACCAATGCCGCCTTTATTCACCTTGATGGGCAGTCGGCGACCAGTAAAAAACGCCTGCTAAAACGCTATCCATACCGCAATTTTCAGCCCGCCAATATCATGATTGAGACGGCAGGCACGATGGATATGGACGCTGAGCTAAAATTTAGCTTGGGCGGTATGGCATTTTCGATTGATATCGACGAAAATCAAATCGAGCAAATCCGTGACATCTATAAGGTGCTGACTGCGATTAGCGAGCAATGCAAACGCATTGCCCATGAAGAAACGGTGCTAGAAAAATCCTTTAATACCGTCACCAATATGTTTAGCTTACGCGAACTGTCAGAAAACGTGGTGCTTAATTTGCCTGATGTCATCAACCAAACTGTGGCACAAGTAGAAAATGCCTATGGCGAGCGTTTAAAGACCATTCGTAATTATGACTTTGGGGCGATTTTTGAGCATTATCTGCGTCAATAATTGCTAAAAATTATGCAAACTGTACTCACCGCCTACGCTGAGCAAGGTATTAAACTTGCGATTGAAAGCAAACGGGTCAAACATATCAACTTTCGTATCAAATCGATTGATGAAGCACCGTTTACCAGCTTGCTCAGCGTGTCTTATCCCATGCGTATGCCACAACACCTGCTGAGGCAATCGCTTGAACATCGCCTTGCATGGGCAATTGACTGTCAGCAAAAACAACGAAAACTCAAAGAACTTAAACCCAAAAAACCTGCTTATATCAATGATATTAAAGATTTGGCAAATTTGACCCTTGAAAGCAATATTTACTTTGAAGGGCAAAAAATGACAGTGCAAGCCTTATTTGCACGCCACTTTGACAACTCGGATTTTTCAAAAACGGATATTCCACGCACCTTAACGAGTCTTTATAAAGCTTGGCTCACTCAATTTATCCAAAACCGCCAAGCGTTTTGGCAAGACAAAGTGGGTAAATCCGCCAATAGCATCACGCCTTACACCATGAAGACCCGATGGGGCAGTTGTAGCACCCAAGCCAAAACCATTCGCTTGTCCGTTTGGCTGGCGCAATTCCCGCCAGACTGCGCGGATTATGTGTTGGTGCATGAGCTTTGTCATCTGATTGAGCCCAATCATTCGGCACGATTTTGGGCGCAGGTGGCACGAGTCATGCCAGATTATCAACTGTGGCATCAGCAATTAAAATTTGGTGAGCTGTAATTATCAAAGTCACAAAAAAAGCCATCTCGCTATGAGATAGCTTTTTGGTAGCCGTAAAAGTTGCAAATTCCTAAAATCAATCTGCTAAAATGTAACCCTATTTCAATGTTTGAATATAATCACTAAAAAGCTGATAAAAAATGTCCCAAATTCATTACCAATTCGATTTTAAAAAGTTCCGTGAACACCTTGTCGATGTCACGCTTACGTTTACTGCAGACAACGACAACCCAATCGTTTGGCTACCTGCTTGGATTGCGGGTAGTTATATGATTCGAGAATTTAGCAAACACATTACGGCAGTCACTGCCACCATTCATGACTCAGATGCCAAGAACAATCAACGCCTTAAAAAACTTGATAAAAACCACTGGCAAATCCACGCCAAACAAGGCGACCGCATTAGCGTCACTTATGAAGTCTATGCTTATGACTTATCGGTGCGTGGGGCATATGTCGATGAAACTCGCCTGTACGGCAACTTCACCTCTCTAGCATTAGCGGTACAAGGGCAAGAAAACCAAGCGATTAAAGCCGAACTCATTTGCCCGCAAGACTTTTATGAGGTAAACGGTGTGGAAGTCAGCCTAGCTACCGCCTTACCGGAAAAAATGCACCAGCAAGCCAAACAAACCATCTATCAGCTAACTGCCGACAACTACGAGCAACTCACCGACAGCCCGTTTGAAATTGCTGAGCAAGATGAATTTTGGTTCGATGTAGAAAGTGGCGAAAACAGCATTCCCCACCGATTTGTGATTTCTGGTGTACAGCATAGCGACCTTGAACGGCTAGAAACTGATCTTAGCAAAATTTGTCAAAGCTATGTCGATTGGCTCGGTGATACGCCGTTTGATGATTATCTGTTTATGACCATGGCGACTTCAAGCGACTATGGCGGGCTTGAGCACCTTGCCAGTACCAGTTTGATTACCCCACGAGATGACCTACCCACATTTTTTGAACAAGCTGAGCCAAGCGAAAGTTATCAACGCTTTTTAGGTTTGTGTAGCCATGAATATTTTCATGCGTGGTGGGTTAAAACCGTGCGTCCCGAAGTCTTTTTAACCGCCAACTTTAACCAAGAGACGTACACCACCTTGCTATGGGTGTTTGAAGGCTTTACCAGTTATGTGGATGATTTTATGCTACAAAAAAGCGGGGTTATTTCGCAACATAGCTATCTAAAGCTACTTGCCGAACAAATCAATCGCTACTATCAAACCCACGGACGCGCCTTGCAAAGCGTGGCAGAATCAAGCTTTGATGCGTGGATAAAACTATATCGTAGCGATGAGAACACCGCCAATGCCGGGATTAGCTACTACAACAAAGGCGCGCTGGTGGCGTTATGTTTAGACTTGACTTTGATAAACCATGGCAAACGTATTTTTGATGTGATAAAAGTTTTTTATGACAAAGCCAAAGCCCAAGATAATCGCCGTTTTGGTATGACGGACGCCAATCTGGATGACGTCATGAATGAATGTTTACCCAAAGACGTTTGGCAAGATTTTAGAGCCAATTATATCTACGGCACGACAGAATTACCGCTATTTGAACTGTTGTCAGAACAGGGTGTGAGTATTGAACAAAAAGACGATGATATTACTTGGGGCATGAAATATATGAGCGAGCCTACTGGGTTAAAAGTGCAACGTGTTGTGCGAAATAGCCAAGCCGCCGCTGCAGGGATTTCTGCTAATGACGTCATCGTGGCAATTGATGGGTTAAAGGCGAGCGAAAAATGGCTCAAAGCCACTGCTAAAACCCAAACAATTAGTGAAGACCCTGCCGTGTGTCATGTATTTCGCCGCGATGAGCTGCTCGTGCTTGAAGTGCCACCCGTGAGCGACGCGCATGTTAAACAACCGCAGAAATGGACGTTAGCCAGTGATGCTAACGACAAACTAGCTAATTGGTTAAATTTTTAAACCCTTAATTTATTTAGAATCTAATGGATATGAATAAAGAATTCTGTTTGAGTGATTATGATTTAGGTTGGTTTTGCTATGATAACAATGGGAAAGTTGCGGTTTTATTTAGTAATGGGACAACCGCAGTTTTACCACAAGCCTTAATGTATTATGACTATCTGTATAATTATTTTTATACCAAATTTAACTGTGATGAAAAGGCTAATTGGGAAAATGGCGAGTTAAAGTCTTTCACTGATGCAGGACTACTCGTATATGATACTGATTTAAATAGCATAGGTACATACAGCGTTTGCAACAACCCATTAAAAAGTTGTCATATCTCAACGTTACCAAAATCTATCGCTGATAGATTACCAAAGTTTGAAGGTGTTTTTTCAACAACTATTACAATACCTATTCAACCCGATGTAATTAATCTTGCAAAAATAAAGCAAATCTAGTAAAATTCGGCTTCCAATTTTATCAATCCATCCTGTGTTGGCTTTAATCGGTTGGGTGTTTGGGTGAATTTTTAGCAAAATAAAGATTCATGCCACGCATACTAACTGCAGACCAAAGGGCAGGATAATGACTAGAGACCTAACCATGCGCGCAGATATCCATCCAGCTTATCAAGAAGTTTTATTCCACGACACCAACGCTGACGTTTACTTTTTAACTCGCTCAACTATCAAATCAAAAGTAACTCGCGAATACGAAGGTAAAGAATACCCATACGTCGCACTCGATATTTCAAGTGCCTCACACCCATTCTATACCGGCGAACAACGTAAAACCCAAAACGAAGGTCGTGTGGCAAGCTTCAACAAACGTTTCGGCGCATTTGCAGGTCGTAACAAAAAATAAGTTTAATCGCTTATTATCAAAAACCCTTTGCAACTGCGAAGGGTTTTTTATTGGATGAAATGGGGCAGTACTGGATAATCCCTAACAATACGCCAAAAAAAGCTCACCGAAGTGAGCTTTTTTTGGGTTTATTTGTTTAGGTTTAATAGGAATGAATTTTTACGTTTTTGGGTAGTAACAATTCTTTTTTGAGTGGCAACTGCGGTGATAACTCAAACAAGGCGCGGCGATATACATTGCGTTTAAAAGCCACCACTTGGTTAAGCGGATACCAGTAACTGACCCATTCCCAGCGGTCAAATTCAGGTTTTGCCGTATCAAAACGGATATGTTCTACATTGTTCTCATCTAGCTGGAGCAAAAACCATTTTTGTTTTTGTCCAATACACAAAGGATATTGTCCTTGTCGTACAAAACGTTTTGGCAACCGATAACGAAGCCAATTTTGGGTTTGTGACAACACTTTGACATGCTGAGGATACAGTCCGACTTCTTCCCACAATTCCCGATACATCGCATCAAGCGGCGTTTCACCAAAATCAATACCGCCTTGTGGAAACTGCCAAGCATCGTGACCCACGCGTTTTGCCCACAGTACTTGTCCGTGTGTATTTGCCAAGATGATACCTACGTTGGCTCGAAAGCCGTCTGCATCAATCATGACGATTACCTTCAATTTAATGATTAAAATCGGCAGGCAATCACATTATCAAGTTTTTTGGGTCGCAAGGTTTACACACATCCTTGCAGACCATTATTAAAGTTTTGGTCAATCAAATCATCGGGAATAAACCCATCTCATACCAACAGACGCTTATTTTATTATTATTGCTAAAAAACATGGACAATGTAATCACTGCCTTTATTACCCACTATTAAACCAGTTTTTATGTCAAAAGTGTAATGTTTATTTGCTATAAATTGTTTCACGGACATAAAAAGCGCATAATATCGCTTGATTTTATACAAAATATTTTTTTGAAAATTATAAACATCTGGGGATAGTATGAAAGCAACGGTAAATTGGTTAAAAAACGAAGACATTAATTTTGAAGCCGTGACCGAAAACGGCAATAAAATCATCATGGATTCAACCGAAAAATTGGGTGCCAAACCCATGGAAATGGTTTTGATGGGGCTTGGCGGCTGTGCCAGTTATGATGTGGTAAGTATCTTGCAAAAAGCCCGTCAGGCGGTGAGCGATGTTGAGTGTCAGCTATCGGCTAAGCGTGCCGACACGATTCCTGCGGTATTTACTGATATTCATTTGCATTTTGTGGTCAAAGGCAATGCTATCAAAGAAGCGCAGGTTAAAAAAGCCATCGAGTTATCGGCAGAAAAATACTGCTCAGCCAGTCGTATGCTAGAAAATGGCGGTGTCAAAATCACCCATGACTATGAAATCATTGATGATACCTCTAGTGAAATGACTGATAAAACGGTTAAAGGGTAGGGAATAACGGCATGTTTTCCTATTTAAGTGCTGTTCCTGCCACCAATAGCAGTGTGGTGCTGGCAATGATGGTTGCCAGTTTATTGCCCTTGGTGTTTGCGATATTGGCAAAGGTCTTTGGCGGATTTAAAAGCAAAGACAATGCCAATCCGCGCGAGTTTTTGGGTAAACAAACGGGCGCGGCAGCGCGTGCCAATGCCGCGCAGCAAAATAGCTATGAAACCTTGCCGGTATTCTTGGCAGCGGTGATTGTGGCGTTGCTATTTTTTGTACCGCTGTCAGTGGTGACACAGTTGGCGTGGTTGTATGTGATATTACGGATTATTTATGGGTTGGCATATATTGCCAATTGGGCAACTTTTCGCTCAATTATTTGGTCGCTTAGCCTCGCCTGTTCGCTGATGTTGTTTTATTTGGCGATACGATTGAGCTAATTTGCTATGAGCAATCAACAGCTTGGGATTGTGCTTGCAACATCGCAACAATGGTCTCAAGCTGTTTTTGTCTTTTTACGTTTTGCCAAAGCTCATTGGCTTCTTCATAGCCTTGGGTCAACATGCCAAGCCATTGTTTGTAACGTCCCACCAGCATATTGTCGCTACGGGCATGTCCTTGCAAAAACGCAATTTGTAGCTTGAGTAGCGCGTGCCAAGCCATATTTTCTGCCCTGTCACCTTTATCCATCGCTTTGATTTGATTGACTAAGTCAGGACGAGTAACTGCACCACGTCCGAGCATGATATGTGGGGTGTTGGCTTGTTTGCGGCAACGCATGGCTTGTTCAGTCTGCCAAATTTCGCCATTGGCAATAATCGGTGAGCTTAACCGCTGCGTCAGGGGCGCGATTAACTCCCAATAGGCTGGGGGTTTATAGCCTTGGGTTTTGGTACGGGCATGGATGGTCAGCCAACTGGCATTGGCTGATTGCACCGCATCGCCGATTTCTTGGGTTAGAGAGGTATCTTCATAGCCGAGTCGGATTTTTGCTGATACAGGCGTATCTGATGGCACGGCTTGGCGTACTGCATGAATGATTTGATACAAGGTTTCAGGTTCGGTGAGCAACACCGAGCCACCGCGGTGACTATTGACAGTTTTAGCAGGGCAACCAAAGTTAATATCAATGGCTAACGCACCAAGCTCGACCGCTCTGATGGCATTACCCGCCATCAAGTCAGGCTCACTGCCCAATAACTGTACATGTACTGGCGTGCCGTGAATAGTTTTGCCTTTTAAATTATCCTCATGCAAAAGTTCGGGTACAAATTTATAAAACACATGCGCGGGTAGGACGTGCTGGGTGACGCGAATAAACTCACTCACCGTCCAGTCGTAATGCCCGATACTGGTTAAAATATCCCGCATCAATGGGTCGGTCAGTCCTTCCATCGGCGCAAGGACGATTTGCGGCTGGGTAAAATCGGGGCTAAATTGCGATAAGTGACTAGCCATAAATCACCTTTTTATCTTTGAGTCCGTGAATCAAATCTTGAATATTAAAAATATCCAAATTTACCTTGGCGCGCGTACAGGCGACATACAGCAGTCGCAATTCTTCGGGGGAGATTTTTACCGCCTGAGAAGTCACATCATAATAAAAATCATTGTCAATTTGCACCCGTGACCATTCCAACCCTTTGGCTTTATGCGCTGTAGAGATGATATAGTCGGCTTTGTCCAGTGTGGTCAAGCTATTGATTGCCTGGTTTAGCGTTTCGGTGCCATGTTCATCGACCAATTTGACCAGGGTTTTTAAATCGCTGCCTTCGTTCGTCTCGCTATAATCCTGCACGTCGCGCCAATTGTTAAAGTAGGCAAGCTCAGGCACACCATACGCCGCTTGTCCTTTTTTTAGCCGTTCGGCAGATTGGCTAAATTTGAGCAAACGGTCTGTATCAGCTTGTAGCGCAACTTTGTGTCCCATTTTAAGCCCAGATAACAGATTGACCATCGCACTGGCATTGGTACGGCAAAGAATGGCGTCTTTTTGACCATGCACCATACTTTTGCCTAAGGTAGACGCCATCGCAGGATTACCGCGCAGTGGTACATCTTCTTGTAGCGCTTTTAAAAATCCATTCGCCACATCGGCAATTTGGTCACCAAATCGAAACGATTGGGTAAGCAAAGTTTGTGGTAGCGGCAGGCGCTTCATGGCATTGACAGCGCCGCGCCATTCGTAAATTTGCTGATGCGCGTCACCCACATAGATGACTTGGTTGGGCTGATTGGACAAAATCCCCATCATCAAGGGGTCGGCATCTTGCGCTTCATCAAATAAGATAAAATCCGCAGGAATCACCGGTTTAGATAGCGCCCAGAGTTTGAGATAAATATCATGCCCAATCCCCGCAGGGTGGCGCGGGTCAATCGACTGTTGCCAGCGGCGCTCTACATACGGGTATAAGGTATCACGCAGCTGCTCAGCTTCACTGGCAACCAACCAGTCAGGAAACTGCAAATGGCGCGGCGCGGGGTAACTGGCATGGGTACTACAAAACGTGCTCACCGCATCAGACACAAAGCGCGCTTGTCGCTCTGGCGTTAAGGTCACAAACTGGCTTTTGCCTTCAATTTGGCGTTTGACTTGCACAGGGGTCAAGCCCAAATCTGAGGCAAGGCGACTGGGAGAAAAACGCGGTAGTTGCAGCTTTGCAGTGATATCGCGAGCGGTATGACGAAATGCCAATGAGTGAAAAGTGCGACAGTCGACATGGTGGGGGAATTTACGTTGGGCTTCTGAAGCAATTGCTTTGTTAAATGCCAAATAAATCCCGCGACCACGTAGCTGATTGCCAATCAGGTTAAGCGTGGTGGTCTTACCTGCGCCGGCATACGCTACCACCTTAAACGACTGGCGCGTGAGTGCCATATCGACAGCCTGCTGCTGCTCCCCCGTTGGGCGTTGGGTCGGGCTGTGGACAGGGGGTGGGTTAGGGATAACGCTGGGGTTTGACATAAGGCCATTGCTAACAGAAAAGTGAGCTATTTTAGCAAAATTTGGCAAGTTTTGCTCAGTTTCCTTTATTTACTCAACCTATATTTACTAAACTTTTATTTACTAGCGTTTATTTACTAAGCGGGGATGAATGAGAGGTTGACTAGGCTTTAGCGTTATCCAGCCAGATTAGCTGTTGTTCTGTAATAACGCTTTTTCTTTAACCAATACCCGTGCCATGACCAGACCGAGTTCAAACAATAACCACATCGGGATAGCCAACATCACCATCGATAAGCCATCGGGCGGTGTCACCAATGCGGCAATAGCAAAACAACCCACGATGATGTAACGGCGTTTTTGCGCCAAGCTATCCACCGTCACCACCCCAGCTAGCACCAGTAGCAGCGTCAACACAGGAATCTCAAAGGTTGCCCCAAACACCAAAAATAGCTTGAGTACAAAATTTAGATAGCTTTCGATATCGGTCATCGGTAGCACATTGTCGGGGGAGAATTTGATAAAAAAAGCTAGCACGCTTTTGAGCACGACATAATAAGCAAACGCAATCCCCAGATAAAACAAAATCACCGATGACAATAGCACGGGTAGGGCGATACGTTTTTCATGCTTATATAGCCCTGGTGCGATAAACGACCAAATCTGGTACAAAATATACGGCATCGCCAAGATAACAGCCAGATACAGCGTCAATTTAATCGGTGCCAAAAATGACGAGGTGATATCCGTTGCAATCATAGAAGAATTGACTGGCAACAACGCCGTTAACGGGGCAGAAAAAATATCGTAGATTTCTCGCGAAAAGCCCGCCAATGCCAAAAAAATCACCAAAACTGCCGCAAAACCGTGAATCAAATGACGGCGCAGCTCAATCAAATGTTCAGTGATGGGCATATCTACTAAAGTGTTGTCTTGCGATGCTTTATCATCTTTAGCTTGTTCAATGGCTAATTGTTCAGGCGTTTTTTTGGTTTTGATAAGCTTAATCACTGGGCAACTCCACCCAAACTTGGCAACTGGTGCAGTAGCGGATCGGCTTGATAATTGGGTAAAAACGGTGGATTGGGAAGACGTCTGACACGGTCATAATCACTGAGCAAAAACCAACGATAATACATTGGCTCAGTGGCAGCGAATAGGGCTTTATGTAAGTCTTTAGCCACTGCATCGGCTTCGGCATCAGCCTCTAGACTCAGCAAATAATCGTCTGCTTTGGTTTCTACCAGAGAAGACTCGTCAGATGGCTTGTCTAGTAAAAGCGCGGTGCTATCATTTGTTGGCTCAGCTAAATGATTGGGTGCTTCACGACTGGATGGTTCATGACTGGGTGGTTCATGACTAAGTGGCTCAGTGGGTAGGCTAACTGCGTTAGTATCATGACCAAGATTAGGGGTTGTATCAGCCGACTGGGTATTGTGAGCTTGCATCGAAGGTACTTTGCCATGTTGCTGTAATTCGCTCACACTGCTGCGAAGCGCTTCCATCTCACGCTTCATATCTACTTCAGCTTGGCGGATTTTTTCCAGCTCAAGCTGCATTTGCTTGCGCGTTTCGGCAAGATCAAGCTCAGCTTCAATTTCTGACTGCAGCGTTGCAACCGTACGGCGGAATTTGGCATACCACTGACCTGCAGTACGCGCCGCTTGGGGGAGTTTTTCAGGGCCCAGCACAATCAGTGCAATCGCCCCAAATAACAGTAGTTCGGAGAAACCTATATCAAACATAACAACCGTGGCAGTTAGGGATTAAAAAACCAAAGAAAAAGTAACGACTAGGGTTTAAACGTTATGTTTATCTTGTTGGGTCTGCGTGGTATTGAGTTCAGCTTTTTCGTGTTCAAGGACACGGTTTTTGTTCAGATGCTGTTCGTTTTCATCTTTGACCGCATCTTTAAAGCCTTTAACGGCACCACCCAAATCTTTACCGGCATTTTTCAGTTTTGAGGTGCCAAAAATGACCACAACAACAACCAGTAGAATTAACCAATGTGTGATTGAGAAACTACCCATGAGAATATCCTTTGATTAACCTTGACAATAGGGGTGAGGACAATATGAATTTGCAGTGTAACACATAACCATTGCGTTGGCATAATTGTGCAAAAAACGGTGTGAAACATGGCAAATTTTTTGCACTTTTAGCGAGCAATACTCAGGACTTATCGACTGTTTAGTGGCGTTTATAAAGGGCGCTCACTTAAGGGCTATTACTTAAGAGATTTGACGTGCGGCTTTTTCGTCGATACCCGATAAGCCAAAACGTCTTGCCAATTCATTGGTGACAGCCCAAGACGGTATATTAAACCATGCCAATGTGACCATTGTGTGAAACCAAACATCAGCAATTTCATACACCAAATCTTTCACCGCGGTATCATCGGCGACGGTCTCATAAGGAGTATCGTTGGCAATGTTGATATCTTTGGCCGCGATAATGGCTTCGGTGGCTTCTTCACCGACTTTTTCTAAGATTTTGTTGATACCTTTATGGTATAAGCTTGCCACGTATGAGCTATCAGGATTGGCATCTTTACGCCCAATCAATACTTCATCTAACGCGGTTAAAATATCCGATGACGTCGTAGCAGTTTGTATCCCATGGCTTGTTTGGGTTGGATTGCTTATTTGTGTCGAATTGCTTGCAAGCGGCGAGTGTTCATGAGTCGGTTTGGCGTTGTCACCATAAATCGCATCAGGGTCTTTGATGACCGCATCAGTGATTTGCCATTGTAGCTGTCCGTGGTCATCGGCAAGCAGACGATAAAAACAAGACTGCCGACCCGTGTGGCAAGCAATCCCCCCCACTTGGGTGACTGAGAGCACAATCACATCAGCATCGCAGTCTAAGCGGATTTCATGGACTTGCTGAAAATGCCCAGAACTTTCGCCTTTGTGCCATAATTTACCGCGAGAGCGTGACCAATACACTGCTTGCATTTTTTCAGCAGTCAGACGTAATGACTCGCGATTCATCCATGCCATCATCAAAATGCGCCCCGTATGAAAATCTTGAGCGACTGCAGGCATGAGCCCATTGTCATCAAATTTTAGTGTATCTAGCCAATCCATATTCACGCCCTGTATCATACTATGCAAGCCTTAGCCAAAAAAAAGCACCCATCAAACGATGCGTGCATTTATCATAATTCATCAAGCCCTAAATCTCAAAGGGTTTCACATCTAAGGCTTCTTTGATGGTAGCTGACAACGGGATTTCTTGGCTTTGACGATAGTCATACGCCACAAAGCCCATTTTGGCATACGCCACCAATGACCCATCAAACATCCGCGAGACTTTAAACACAAAATCACCACCCAAATCGGTTAAATGCTGCACGCCGACTTCAAATAACAGTTCTTCACGCGCTCGTGCCCGATCAAGTATTTGGGTCTCGATATGATTAATGACCAAGCCTTGGTACTCAGTATTAACCTCTTTAATGCCTTTTGAATATAAAAAACGAAAACGGGCTTCGGTAAGCAATGCCACCAAATTTTCAACCGTTAAATGTTGTGCTAATCCAATTTCGGTATTGCGCACGCGCATGACGGTCTCAAACACGAAATGGGCAACTTCAATATTTGTGCTTAAAGTTGACAAGAATTCTAACCTCATGATGTTGATGTTGATGTTGATGTTGATAAAAGAGTATTACACATTAAACTTTTCAGAAACTTAAGAGCACGATAAATACCTTAAGGTCAAACAAACTAACGTAAACTGTGTCCAAAATAGGGCTCACTTATCACTTTTAGCCAATTTAACCGCAGTTTTCATAAACTAAGTTGTTAACTTAATTAATGTAATTCCGTGATAGATTTACCAAGTCTTTATGCTAAGTAATTGATATAATTTATTTTTTAAAAATTCTACAAACAGCCCTTAATAATAATTTATCTATTATAGTAGAGAAATATTAAAGTAGCATAAATAAAATGGATGTCAAAGAAAAATTAGTGATAACAATAGCGTGCATTCACGAATGATTTTTGATAAAATACCGCCTCCCACCTCAAGGCAAAAAATCCAGTGTGATGAGGATTTTTTGACAAACAGGTTAACTTCACTTGATAAAGATGTTTAATCTTTGTCAAAAACGAACAAGAGGCTATCATGAAATTAAAAACTCGCCGTGGTGCTGCCAAGCGTTTTAAAAAAACTGGTAACGGTATCAAACGCAAACAAGCATTCAAACGCCACATTTTGACCAAAAAATCTCCTAAGCGTATCCGTCAATTACGTGGATGCAAATTGGTACACGTGTCTGATGAGAAACGTGTTTACCGTATGTGTCCTTACCTATAATTTATAGGTATT
>ERZ501012.119-NODE-119-length-14464-cov-5.120966_pt1 | contig 14464 bp, 11 predicted proteins | sample MGYA00248887_ERZ501012 | MGnify/ENA primary metagenome ERZ501012 (study PRJEB25958, sample SAMN03398566) | human skin metagenome | study: EMG produced TPA metagenomics assembly of the Human Skin Microbiome Metagenome (human skin metagenome) data set. | reverse complement strand
TACGCTGAGAGATAACATGCCCAACTCAAATTTACGACCCTTACAACGCTATGAGCTTGCGCTAAAATCTGGTGAGTTTAGCGAAGACGCACAGCAGCGCGCTGCGATGACTTATTTGGACAATGTCTATGAACAAATCATGGACAACCGCGCCAAACAACGTGGGCTGTTTAGCTTTTTAAGACGTACTGAGCCGCCCAAAGGGCTATATATGTGGGGCGGCGTGGGTCGTGGTAAGACTTGGATGATGGATATGTTTTTTGAGTCGGTGCCTGCCGACAACAAAATGCGCCAACACTTTCATCACTTTATGAAACGGGTACACGCCGAGCTCAACAAGCTACAAGGTCAACAAGACCCGCTACAAAAAGTCGCCGATATCATCCACAATGAAGCGGATGTGATTTGTTTTGATGAATTTTTTGTCTCCAATGTCTCCGATGCGATGATTTTGGGTGATTTATTTACCATGCTATTTAAAAAAGGCATCACCTTGGTTGCCACATCAAATATCGCACCAAATGGCTTGTATAAAAATGGTATTCACCGTGACCGTTTTTTACCTGCCATTGCCGAAGTTGAAAAGAACTGTACGGTGATGAATATCGACAGTGGTATCGACTACCGTCTGCGCGTATTGCAGCAAGCCGAACTTTACGTGTCTCCGTTGACCAAAGAAAACATCCACTGGCTTGCCAACCGCTTTACCGCGCTAAGCAACAACCAACACATTATCCAAGATCCCATTCATATCAATGGTCGTGATATCGTCATCAAAGGTCGCACCGAAAACACCTTGTACATTGATTTTCGGGCATTATGTATGCAGCCGCGCTCAGCCAGCGACTTTATTGAAATCGCCAACGAGTTTAGCACGGTGCTGGTGGATGATGTGCCCATACTCAACGATATTATCGCTGACCCGACAAGGCGCTTTATTTACCTCGTCGATGAGTTTTATGATCGCCGCGTCAAGCTTTTGGTACGTGCAGAACAGCCGATTTTACAACTGTATGATGGGCAAAAATTGGCGTTTGAAATTGAGCGTACGCGGTCACGGCTGTTAGAGATGCAATCAGAAGAATATCTCAAAGCGGAACATCGTTTGGATGAGATAAAAAAAGAAGATATGACCATTTAAATAATCCAAAGCCTTAATTGTTATGCAGGTGAGTGGCTTTAACGATGTATATTCCCAAATATTTTTCTCAAACCGATTTTGAAGCCGTTAAAGATTTTATTGCTGGGTCGCCATTAGCAAATATAATGGCATTAACCGGCGATTCGGTTGAAATCTGCCCTGCTTTGCTACTTTGGCAAGTAGATGAACAAAATCCACTTGGCTATCAACTTAAACAAACTAACCCCAGTCATGAGCCTTGGTCTTTAAGTGATGCGCCAAGTGACTATATCAATGCCATGTGCCGCGCGATTGTGGGGATTAAGTTAACCATTCATAATTTTGAAGCCAAATTTAAACTTAGCCAAAATAAAACCTTGGATAATCAGCAAGGCGTGATTGACGGTTTAACACAACTGCAATCGGCGACAGCGGATAATATGGCAACGCTAATCAATCACACCTTTAAGGAATAACAATGACAAATTCAGAAATTTTAGACTTTATCAAATCACGCCGTTCAATCGGCAATCTTGTCGCCCCTGCCCCCACCCGCGAGCACGTCGAACAAGCGATTGAAGTGGCGCTATCCGCCCCCGATCACAAGGATTTAAACCCGTACCGTTTTATCGTACTTGAAAACCAAGCGCTCAACACCTTAGGCACGGCGTTAAAAAATGCCGCGATAGCACAAGGTGAAACCGACGAGAAAACCCTCAAAAAAGCCGAAAATATGCCGCTGCGTGCGCCGATGATTATCGCGTGTGTGACCGATTTTAAACCCCATGATAAAGTCCCCCATTGGGAACAAGTAGCGGCAAGTAGTTGTGCGGTGCAAAATCTACTGCTTGCCTTGATGGCACAAGGGTTTGCCACCGTATGGCGCACCGGCCCACTTGCCAATGCACCTGCAATCAAACAACTGTTTAATGTAACCGCTGATAACCAAGTCATTGCTTTTGTCTATGTTGGCACAGCCGTGTCGACCATCCCACCGCGTTCTAAGATAGACGTCACACCATTTATTGTTTATGATAATGGCACAAACTAACGGCTAAGATAGCCGTTTATATTTTGCTCATGTAAAGGGTGCCCTGTTGTCAGTATTTGCAGGACAAGTGGATTCAAGGATTTTCAATGAAAAAACCCCAGTTAGCAACCAATCTAAGTGAAAATTTAGAAAAGCTGAATGTCAATCGTGAAAAAGCCAGCAAGCTGTTTGCCGACGTCATTGAAAAAGCGGTCAAAAAGTCTAAGCCGGACACCCCAGCGGTATTAGAGACAGAGTTAGACCATCAGTTCGCCAACGAGCCTGCGCCCCTCAAAATTGCCGTGCTGGGCGGTGGCAGTTTTGGTACGGCAATGGCAAATTTATCGTCCAAAAATGGCTGCGAAGTCACGCTTTGGGTACGCGATAAGCGCAGCGTCAAATCGATGCAAAAAACCCATATCAACAAAAAATATTTGCCCGACCATAAGCTTGATGAGCGCCTACAATTTACCCATGATTTGCAAGTAGCCGTCAAAGGCAAAGATTTGATTTTTGTGGCAGTGCCTAGCGCTGCTTTTCGCGAAACCTTACAAAAAATTGCGCCTTTTATCAGCGCTCAAGCCATCGTGTCTTTAACCAAAGGTATGGAAAAAGATACCTTTGCGCTAATGAGTGATGTGATCGCGGATGAATTACCCAATGTGGCTTTTGGCGTGATGAGCGGCCCCAATCTCGCCAAAGAAATCATGAATAATATGCCGTCTGCCACCGTGATTGCCAGCCAATCTGCAGCGCTACGGCTTGCGGTACAAACAGCGCTGCACAGTGCGTTTTTTCGCGTGTTTGCCAGTGATGATTTAATTGGCGTGGAGCTTGGTGGTGCGCTCAAAAATATTTATGCCATCGCCATGGGCATGGCCGCTGCCTATGACATCGGGGAAAACACCAAAGCCATGATATTAACCCGCGCATTGGCTGAGATGAGCCGATTTGGCGTCCAAGCGGGGGCTAATCCCCTGACCTTTTTGGGGTTGTCGGGCGTGGGTGATTTGTATGCAACTTGCTCATCGACCTTAAGCCGTAACTACCAGATTGGTAATATGCTAGGGCGTGGCATGAGCCTTGACCAAGCCATCAAAAAACTGGGGCAAACCGCTGAAGGAATTAATACCATCCAGCAGGTGAATGAAAAAGCCATGAAAGCGGGTATTTATATGCCGATTACCCATGCCTTGCACGATATTATCTATGAAAACAAAGCGCCGCTTGGGGTTGCGTTAAACTTAATGGAAGCAGGATTTAGAAGTGATGTGGAATTTGTCATGCCGCATCAAGTACAGCCAAAGCATAACTGAAAAACACTATTTTAAACATTTTTAGGTAAATATATGCAATTAATTTTAGTTCGTCATGGCGATGCAGGCGCTTATACCCTGCCAGACCATGAAAGAAATTTATCAGCACTGGGTCAAGCCCAAGCTTCACAGACCGCAGCGTGGCTTGCCGAAAACTTTGAGCCCGATCATTTTGTCGTCAGTCCTTACAACCGCGCCCAGCAAACCCTTGCCCAAATCCAGCAATTTTTTCCCCATGTCCCTGTGACCACGTATGAGGGCATCACCCCCGATAACGATGCAGACATCGCCGTGGATGCGCTAGGCGAATTGGTTGGCGACTGCATGGTGGTGGTTTGTCATATGAATATCATTGCTAAAATTGCCCATATTCTCACGGATGAACCCCTAGAGGGTTTTGCACTGGCTGAAGCGCGTGTGTATGATATGGGTATATTGGCACCCAGTCTTGCCGCTGAGATTAAACGTTTTGTTCCCACCTGTTAGGTGATTTAATTTGTCAATTTTGTGTAGGACACTTCTGTGATTCATATTTGGTTGCCAACTCAGCATGCTGCCTTACGTTTATGGCAACAAACCACCCAGACTTGGCAAACGGCTGACAATTGGCAAACACTTGCGACCCTTGCTAATCTGCAAACCACGCAATCAGCCAAGCTACAAGCCTGTCTCTATTTTCCTAGTGTCAGTTTATTAACCATCCAGCCTACGCTTACAGCAAGCCAGCTCAATGCTCTGGGCGACACCGGCAGGCGCTATTTATTTGAAGATATCAGCATTGGGTCGGTAGAAGATTTACAAGTCAAAATCCAGCCGACCGCCACCAACAGCGAGTTACCCGCGTTATTTGGGCTTCATGCTGCCGATATTCATTCATGGATCAATGCTGCCTCGTTGGCGGGTATTGAGATAGTCGCTTTACTGCCAGATTTTTTATTGTTGCCGACCATAGATACTAGTATGAATACTAGGGCTATATCTACCACAAGCGCGGTCTACTACCAAGATGCAGATACCCAGCTATTAAAACTCCATACTTATCACGGCATGGCGGTTAGTTTTTTACCGCTGGTACTCACCAAATTACCCATGCTAGAAACGCTATATTTAACGGGTTTTCACGATGAAACCGTTGCCCAGCAATTAGCCAGTATGCCTAATTTATCCATTGCATCGTCTGAGTTGTTGCCTACCCCAATCAAAGACCCGGTCAGACATTTTTTTAACTTTGCGACAATCAAAGGTAAAACGACGCTTGCGCCTTATGCCAAAGTCATCGCCCTAGTCACTGTTTGTGCGCTGCTGACAGCCTTTGTGGTCGATGCGCTTCGTTGGTATTATTATAACCAAGCACAAAAACAAGCCGCAACTTTGCTGGCTCAGCAATACGCCCAGTGGTTTCCCAATGAGCCGCTTAGTAGCAAACTTACCCTGCGGCGACAGTTATCTGGCAAATTAACCACCCAGCAATCAGCCACGCCAAGCGTACTTCAGACATTGTCGTCCATACAGCCGGTATTGCAACAGTACCAACTGACTGCCAAGCAGCTTAATTTTCAAAATAATCACTTACAACTGCAGCTTTTATCATCAAGCGCCGACTCGTTAAACAAAGCCGTCAATGACATGGTAAACAAAGGGATAAAAGCCAAGCTAGGGTCTGTCGATGCCGCGATACCCGCTGCAATGCCTTCGAATACTGCCAGTGCGGTTTCCAGTGCAGTGGCGCCAACTTCTACTGGCAGTGCCCTTGCCATGATAGATATTGAATTGGCAGACTAAACCTACGACTGAGATGAATTTATGAAACCGCACGCCTCACTGAGCCAATCCCTGCAAAAACTAACCACGCCTCTGGGTCACGCGTTTCAAAATTTATCACGTCGTGATCAGATTGCGCTGCTGATATTGGCAATATTCTTGCTTTTTTTCGTGGTCGGTGTCGGTGGTTGGACGCTGCATAGTAAAGCCAACCAAGCACAAAAAAAATACGATGACACCATGGCAGATGTGTTTTGGCTACGCAGTCAAGCAGGCAACATCAATCCCAACCAAACCCAACCAGTCAGTCAAGCCGATGCTATCAAACAAATACTTAGCCAATCAGGTATTGTCAATGCGCAAGTGGTCGAGAATGGCAATACTATCCAAGTTGCTTTTAGTCACCCGCAGGCCAGCGTAATTACCAATATATTTAATCAGTTTGAACAACAAGGTATTCGCATCCAGCAACTACAAATCAACCAGCCAGCCGTCGATAAACTTGAAGTACAGTCTGTCTTATCTATTAACTAATGCTAGAAGTAAATAATAGTAAAAGACCATAAAAAACGATGCACTTGGCATCGTTGTTTTGGCGCATGGGGGCGCATTGGGTGGTTATTTTTGCACCCACTGACGAATTTTATCACGCTCTGCTGGCGTTGCTCTCAACCATAACTGCATAAATTGATCGAGACTATCCGATGAACTGACCGTGGTCGCAACAGGTTGATTGATAGCGGGAATCGCGCCCCCTGATTGTCCTAAGGCATTGATGGTTTGTTGATTGGCTTCAACCGCTTTTGAGCTACCACCAAACACACCGCCTAACGCATTACCCAAGCCGCTAAAAATGCTTGAACTACTGCTTGACGTAGCTTGCTGACTTGCAATGATTTGCTTACCTTTTAGCACCGCTAGTGTGGGTTGTTTGACATATTCTTTGGCGGCATTATAGTCTTCTGGTTGACCTAGCATATCTAACACATACGTTTGATTGTCGGCAAGCTCTACTGGAACGCTAATATTGCTTGAACGTAACACATCGTGATTGTCACCGCGCAGCTCGTACAACCGATTGTACTTGGCAGTAATCACATGTTTGCCGGGCTCAAGTTTGTAGGTTTTTTGCGGCTTTGAAAGCAAGCCGTTTTTGACTTCTTGACCATTAATAGCGGTCACGATGGTATTATCAGCAACATTCAAGGTGACTTGGGCAAATGTTTGTGTGGTTGCTAACACGCCCGCAGTCAACGCGGCAGCCGTCCATAAGTACTGTTTATTCATAGGATATCCTGTTGTTTTACATAAAATTGTTGATGGATTCTAACCCATTTATCACGCAATTCCTATGACAAACCCGGTCAAAAATCTAAAAAATTTTCATTTTCTGCAATTTCATCAAAATCCGCCAATTCAAAATTGAGCGTTAAATTATCAATGATGTTCATCGCATCTTGAATTTTGGCTTTGCTCACTTTGTTTAATGGGGTGCGTTCCATGTTAGAAAACAATGGCTGCAATTCGTTTAACACTGCCAACATCGCGCCGATGCGATGTGGACCTTCATTGAGCAAATAGTCAATAATGCGCGGGTCAAAGTGCCAATGACGACGGCGTAATACCGATTCCAAAATTAGCTGTCTATCAAGCCTATCACTGCCCGTTGGCAATTGAAAAGTCGCGGCTCGAGCAAGCCTTGATAGCAAATCTCGCAGCTCAAAATTTAACGACTTTACTGGCAACCGACTGGCAAAAATAATTTTATTACCGTATTCTTGCGATAAATTAATCAGATGAAAAACCGCTTCTTGCCATTCAGGATGACCTTGAATTGCATCCATATCATCAAGCGCAATCACCGTAGTATTCTCTAGCGATGACAACACCATGGCATCCATATTGGCGTTTATCAGTTCACGCAGCGATAGATAAATAACAGATTGGTCGATATCACGGAAGGATTCGCAGATAGCGTTGAGTAGATGGGTTTTACCTGTATCGCGCTCGCCGTATAGATATAGCTGCGTCAATAGCCCTACATGCATTTGGCGCACCACATCGATGATTGATACCCAGCCTGGACCACTAAAGTCACTGATACTCGCGGACTGCTTGATATTTAAGTTTAGACTTAATTGTTCCGACATTCATGCACTCGCAATCGGTAAGATATCGCTTTTTGAAAATAAATCATAAACCACTATAAATATAGTAAATATAGGTCGGCAAACATAGTGCTGCCCAGTTCGCCGCTCTATGCTTAAAAGTTTAAAAGCAAAAAATTCAAGCGTCTAACTAAATTTTGACTATTATAACCTAAATTTATGAAATAGCTACTCACGCGCCTTTTGCCCCGTGTCGGGTTATTTCAAATTTACTTACCTTTCTTATTTACTTTTTAAAACACTCAAGGCAAAAACAGTCAATGCCATTATAGCGCTGAATGCGATGATATAACCAAAGATTGTACATGTCTTATCATTTTAGTAGTATATTTGATTATCTTTGTAATGGAGACTCTTATGTCTTTTGTTAACCAATGGCGTGATGCGAATTTTTTTAGACCATTACATATCACTATAAGCACCTTGAGCGCTATGGGGCTAGGCTTGGGACTTACCGCCTGCCAACCCACCCCCGAGACAACTAACCAAGCCAGCGACACTGCCCCTTCACCGTCTAACGTACCTGAAGTCATCATTGCCCAAACCCCAGCCAGTATCCCACCTGCCACAGTCGGGTTAAAACGCATGGATTTTCCGGTGTATTTGGCAGGTGTGCCCAATCTACTGCATCCGATTATTCCGTCAGTGCCCATCAATCGCAAATATGACAGCGATGCCAGTGATGCTAAAAAATCACCCGTCAGCTACTTTCAAGAAGTTGCGCCCTATGATTTTCAAAGCAGTGTTTACAATATTGTGTTTGAAGGGTTAAAAACCGGGCAAGTACACCGGCTGTTTCCACAAGATAACTTTGTGATAAGAGCGGTGCACACGCCCTTGGTAGATTTAACCCAAGATGACAAAACAGCGCAGAAAAAAGCTGCCATCACGCAAACTGCACCTACCCAACCGCAAGCTGCGAAAGAAGCAACCAGCCCATTGGCAGTCAAAGTCGGCAATACCTTACTTTTAGGCTATTTTATCTATGAAGTCAAAGAGATCGCTGATGATAATGACAATAAAACCAATCTCGATCAGCAGCTCACCTTGTATTTAAGCGATTTAAATGGCAAAAATTTATTGAAACTCACGCCCAATAATCAATATTTTAAACATTATAAATGGCTGCCTGAGACCAAGCGTTTTTACTTCTCAACCCAAGCCGATACCAACGGCGATCGGGTGATTGATGAGAATGATAAATACTTCTATTATTTCATCGATTTTGCCAAAAACGCGCAAATAGTCACGGCGTATGATTTTAGTAAGCCAAAAGCATAAAGCTTTGTTAAATTGCGCCATTAAGCACGTTTGAGACGTAACGCATTAAGCACCACAAACAGTGAGCTCAATGACATACCAATCGCAGCCAACCAAGGTGGTACATAGCCTAACGCAGCGGGTATCAGTACGATAAAGTTATACCCTAGTGCCCATTTGAAGTTTTGGGCAATAATGCGATCGGTCTTGAACGCTACCTCACGCGCTTTTGCCACGGCTTGGATTTGACCATTAAGCACCAAAGAGTCACTGGAGACTTGCGCCAAATCTGCCGCACCCGCCATAGCGGTTGAGATATTGGCAGCGGCAAGTACCGGCGCATCGTTCACCCCATCACCGACCATTTGCACGATGTGTCCTTGCTGCTGCAGCGCTTTTAAATGTTGTACTTTATCATTTGGGGTAAGACCTTTATAAACTGTGTCAATACCAAGCTCGCGCGCCACCTCAAGCGCCTGAGCACTAGGGTCACCGGTGAGCATCAGCACCTGCGCGCCTTGGTCTTTGAGATGTTTAATGGTAGCTAAGGCGCCTTCTCGGACTTTATCATGAAAATAAAAATGCGCCAGTGGTTGCCATTTTTTGCTTAGGCTATCTTGTCTTGATAAGGTCACACTGGTGCTGGCTTGGTGTTTGCTCAAATTTGGCAGTAACCCGTCGTCTAATCCTGATTGCACTGCAAAACCATGATGACCTAGACGATAACTTAGCCCATCAATCGTAGCTTGCAGACCGCCCCCCGGAATGTGTACCAAATCGCTGGTAGTGGGCAAATGCATTTGCCGAGTCATTGTCAATAACGCATGGGCAATGGGGTGACGACTACCCACTTCAAGGCTCGCTGCAATACTTAAAAAATGGTTTTTTATCTCGTCTTCGTTTTTGGTGTCATCTTCAGTAAAATCCACTGAGGGATTTTGTTTAACACCATACGGTACATCCAGCGTTTCAATCGCCATCAAATTGGGTTGACCGTACGTCAATGTACCGGTTTTATCAAACGCCACATGGGTGACTTCAGCGAGTGTGGTAATGGTATGCCCCCGCGTCGCCAAAAACCCTAGGCTTGCTAGTCGATTGGTAGAAACGGTTAATGCGATGGGTGTGGCCAATGACAAGGCACAGGGGCAAGTCGCGACCAATACGGCAACCGTTGCCCAAATGGCATGACTTGGCTCAATAAAATACCAGGCCAAAAACACCATACTGGCAATCACCAGTACCCGCGCGACAAACCAGCGTGCCAGTTTGTCTGCTTTTAAGGCAATTTGCGGTTTTTCACTGAGCGAGCGATTCACTAACCTGTCAATCACGCCCATTTGGCTATCATTGGGTAATGTGGTGATTTGCATCACAAACGGCTGACTGTCATTTTGGCTACCGCCCACAATGCTATCGCCCAAGCGTTTGATGATTAAGTCACTCTCCCCGGTCAATAAACTTTCGGACACCGTGGCACTATCCGACAGCAAAATACCATCACTGATGATACTGCTACCGGCATCAATGCGGACAATATCACCAACTTTTAGCGACTGCGCCGAAACCATTTGCTCATTATCACCCCTATTGGCAGGGTCTACACTAAGTGACTGATAAAAAAGGTCTTTATATTGACTGGCATATAGCGCTACTTGTGAGGTATCCGTATTCTCTATCGCTAACGGCGCTTCATGACCCAGCTTTGCGACCAACACAGGTTCGACGACCACCAAATCATTGGCTAAATTGGCAGCTTTTAGCCTGGCATTGTGCTCGACAAATTTGCCCGCCAATAAGAAAAATATCAGCATACTAACCGAGTCATAATAGGTCTCGCCTGTGCTAGTCAATGTCGCATATAAACTTGCCAAAAAGGTAATGACAATGGCGATACTAATCGGCACATCCATATTGACTTGGCGGGCTTTAATCGCTGACCACGCCGATTGAAAAAATGGCAATCCTGCCATCAAAAACACAGGAATACTAACAAACAGCGATACCCAGCGTAAAAATTGCCGATCGTTGACGCCGATACCTGAATATTCCCCAAAATATAGCGCCACTGCAAACATCATCGCTTGCATGGCACCCAATGCCGCAATGCCCAATTGAAACAACATACGGCGATTATCTCGCTTGAGCATCGCTTCATGGGTATCTTGCCGATAGGGTTTGGCATCATACCCAATGGCTTGCACATTTGCCAAAATTTGGCTAATCGGCAGTTTTTTGTCATCCCATACCACGCGCATCCGTTGATTGGTGAGGTTGACTTGGCAAGTGTCCATGCCATCAAGCCGATACAACTGGGTTTCAATCAGCCAACTACAGGCAGCACAGCGCAAATTGCTGATTGACAGCTCAGCAACGCTGTGCCCTTGCTGATGGTAAATAAATTGCGATTTGATATCATCGTGGTCATACGCTTGCAGCTGATATAACGAATCAGGGAGACTGGCGGTACGATTGATTTCACTGCGGTCAAGATAGTATTGCTCAAGCCCCGCCTCGATGATACTTTGCGAAGCAAGCTGACAGCCCATACAGCACATCGCCCGATCTTCACCCAATACATGGGTAAAAAATGGCGGGCTTGGCAGCGGGTCGCCACAATGAAAACAATGCCCTTCTGCTGGCAACACCAGCTCCACATCTTGATATGTGGTAGTAAATTTGCTATCCGCCTCAATAGGCGTACGGCTAGGCGCATCGGTCACAACCGACTGCCCAATATCCGATTGTTTTGCCCCAAATTGGCTATTGTTTGGCATCATCAAATCCCCTAGGGCAAAAACCCTAACTCACCCAAAAATGACTGTTATTGTACTCCAAAACGGTCTATTAAAGTTCAAAAATCCTGTATAAACGTGGCAAAATAGCACGATGTTGACATTGTATTTTGGCGTATTTTGGGTCATGATAAAGCACTTTTTTATACCCTTGATCGTGACGCATTTTTGTATGAATTCAACCGTTATCTCTGCCGCTAAAAATCGCCAAAACTCGCCAAAATTCCAGCATGACTCAAACCAACAAGGGATGTTTATCCTGAGCTTTATCTTTGTGGTGGCAGTATTGGGCGGCTTGGTCTTGCTTGGGTTATATTTGGTGCGCCAAGATAATGTCATCACCCAAAAATTTGAGGGCAAACGCTGGAATATCCCTGCAAAAGTCTACTCGCAACCATTAACGTTAACGGTAGGTAATCCCCTTAGCGATGATGAATTGGAAAATTGGTTAAATTTACTCACCTATGCCCCTGACAAAAACTATGACAATGCCGGGACTTATACCAAAAAAAATGGCGAGTACTATATTCATACCCGCGAATTTAAATTTGCCGCCAACGATACTGAACCATCGCAAATTATTAAGGTCACGCTCAAAGATAACCAAATTGAAAAATTACAAAGTACCCATCCCAATCCATCGGGCGTGGCGCGGGTTGAGCCCATTTTTATTGGCGGCATCTATCCAGACAACAATGAAGATCGCATCGTTTTAACCATCAATGATTATCCGCAGCCATTAATTGATGCGCTGGTGGCAACAGAAGACCGCAGTTTTTATCAGCATCACGGCGTGTCTATCCGCGGGATAGGACGTGCGATTTATAGCAATTTTATGGGCGGTTCACGCCAAGGCGGCTCCACCATCACCCAGCAACTGGTTAAAAACTTCTATCTCAACTCAGACCGCACTATCAAACGTAAAGCCAATGAAGCGGTGATGGCGATTTTGCTGGAAATGCATTACACCAAAAGTGAGATTTTGCAAGCCTATATGAATGAGATTAACTTAGGTCAAAATGGCAATCACTCCATTAACGGGTTCGGGCTTGCCTCGCAGTTTTACTTTAACCGCCCGCTAAAAGAGCTTCGACTCGACCAAATGGCGATGCTCGTAGGGCTTGCCAAAGGACCTACCCAGTACAATCCGCTACGCTACCCCGATGCTTCCCTAAAACGCCGTAACGTGGTGCTGAGTAATATGCTGATAACCGGTAAAATCAGCCAACAGCAATATGATGAAGCGGTGCAACAGCCACTGAGCATTTCTTACAATCCTGTGATTGGTAAAACGCGTTTTCCTGACTATCTAGACGTGGTCAAACGAGAACTTACCCGTACCTATGATGCCAACGATCTCAAAAACGAAGGCTTAAGAATATTTACCAGTTTTGACCCCAATGTTCAAAAAACCGCTAACAATGCCGTCATTCAAAGCGTCAATCAGTTAAAAAAAAGTAATCCCAAACAGCTCACTAATTTGCAAGCCGCCCTAGTCAGCGCCAACCCCAACAACGGTGAACTGCTCGCTGTGGTGGGAAGTAGTCGTGATTTTACTGGGTTTAATCGCGCCATCGATGCCAAACGCCAAGTTGGCTCTTTACTCAAACCGATTATTTACTTAACCGCATTTGAGCAGGGTCGTTACAATTTATCAAGTAGTGTCGATGACAGCCCGATTGTGCTAAAAATGACCGATGGTAAGACATGGACACCCAGCAATTACGGTGGCGGCAGTCATGGTATTATCCCCCTCACCAGCGCTTTAGCCAATTCCTATAACCAAGCCGCGGTGCGTGTGGGCATGGAAGTCGGTATTCCCAATTTTTTAAATCAATTATACCGTATGGGTATCAATAGCCCATTGCCCAATTATCCATCTACCTTGCTTGGCGCGGTGAATCTATCGCCCATGGATATGTTGGGGATTTATCAAGTACTGGCAACAGGTGGCTTGCGTCATGAAATTCATACCATTCGCACGATTATTGATGACCAAGGACGAGTGGTTCAGGGCATGGAACAAAAAAATCAGCAAGTCATCAACCCCACGGCTGCCTATCTCACCAATTATGCGATGCAGCAGGTCATCAAGCAAGGTACCGCCAAAGCGGCGCTATCGCTCGGTGACAATCTCAATCTTGCAGGTAAAACAGGGACTACCAATGATTATCGCGATGCGTGGTTTGCAGGCTATAGTGGCAATGTGGTCAGCGTTGTTTGGGTCGGTTTAGATGACAACAAACCCACAGGTCTAAGTGGCGGTAATGGCGCTTTGCCGATGTGGATGAATTTTATGAAGCAGCAAAAGCTTACCCCGGTTAATCTCATCGCGCCAGGCAATATCGAATGGCTATGGATGGAAAACGGCAAATCACAATTATCCCATGAAAAATGTCCAAATGCCATCTATGTACCTGTTGATACCGACAATCTACCGCAAGATAGTAGTGAATGCGCGGTACAACTATACCAAAGTGAGCAAGAAGCAAGATTTGCGGCACAGCAACAACAGGCAATGAGTGAGTTTGGACAAAGCCAACAACAGCGCTATGACAATATTGAGCGCAGACAAACCGAGGCAGATACCATTGGCAATAACCCACCTGCAGCCAATCCCTACCAAAATGAAGGTGGCTATACGGGGAATACCCAGACTAACCCTAATACCCCTAATAACGGCGGCGACCCGACCAATAACAACCAACCACTCAATGCGGCGCCGCGCTCGCAGTCTTGGTTAGAAAAATCGGTCAAAGAAATGTTTTAGAGACGATAACAGGCGAACCTTCTTATTTGTCCTTACCCTTACCGCTAGGTGTTTTGGCTTGGGTGCGCCAAGCAATAACATGGGCGTTTTCATTTTTGAGTCACATCGCATTTTTGGCTGAATGCGTTTATACTACCCAGCCAGCACGCTCGCCTTTTATTGTTTCATTATTTTATTTTTTCATTATTTTAGAAACCTTTGCACGAATAAACAAACAAAAGTTCATTAAATTGGTATAATACAA
>ERZ501012.116-NODE-116-length-14576-cov-28.691275_pt1 | contig 14576 bp, 14 predicted proteins | sample MGYA00248887_ERZ501012 | MGnify/ENA primary metagenome ERZ501012 (study PRJEB25958, sample SAMN03398566) | human skin metagenome | study: EMG produced TPA metagenomics assembly of the Human Skin Microbiome Metagenome (human skin metagenome) data set. | reverse complement strand
TCGAGTATGGCTTGTTTGCGTTCTGGGCTGTATTGTGCCATGGTTGTCTCCTTTGCCCCCATTTAGGTTGTTTGGGTGGGGGTGACAACTATTCTGACAGTGGGGGCCACCAAACGAGACTTGGGTTAATACTTTGTCTTCGGTACTTGGGTTTTTGCTAAATAAATATAACGCAAGTGGCTTGTCATGGGATTTGATGGCGGTAATAACTTGGTCAATATCCTGATAGGTCATCAGCGGTAACACTGCCCCAAAGATTTCTTCTTGCATGACTGGGCTATCCCAGGTTACCCCATCAAGCACCGTAGGACTGATTTGGCAAGTGGCATCGTTGACATCACCCCCGATAACCGCCGTGCCATCTTTAAGGTAGCCTTTAACCCGCTCAAAATGCAAGTGGTTAATCATTTTGGGGTAATCGGGGCTTTGCAGCGGGTTAACCCCATACATCGCCGTGACGGCTTGCTGCATTTGAGCGATCAATTCATCTTTGACAGATTCGTGCACCAATAAATAATCTGGGGCGATACAGGTCTGTCCGCTGTTTAAAGTTTTGCCCCACATAATACGCTTGGCAGCTTGGGCGATATCGGCAGTTTCGTCCACAATACACGGACTTTTACCCCCAAGCTCAAGAGTGACAGGGGTCAAAAATTAACTGGCAGCTTTCATCACAATTTTACCGACTTTGGTACTGCCTGTAAAAAAGATATAGTCAAATTGCTGACTGAGTAAATATTCATTGGTTTTGACACCACCTTCAATGACCGTCAAATAACTGGGCTCAAAATATTCCGCTATCATGGCTTTGATGACATGACAAGTTTGCACGGCATGTTCGGACGGTTTTAAAACGATGGTATTACCTGCCGCAATCGCGCCGACGATTGGGGCAATACACAACTGAAACGGATAGTTCCATGGGGCTATGTTAAGCACCATACCGTAAGGCTCATAAATAATTTCACTTTTGGCAGGAAAATGGCTGGCAGGGGTTTTTACCGTTTTGACTTTCATTAGCCTGCCAAGATTTTTTAGCATATAATCAATTTCATCAAGTACCAGCCCAATTTCTGATAAATAGCTTTCCATCTTGGATTTACGCAAGTCAGCTTTTAGGGCATCTTCGATACGAGTTTGATATGCCAAAATGGCTTTTTTGAGTGTGTGTAACTGCTGCTCCCGAAACGCTTGTGGCAGGCTTGCCCCCGTCGCAAAAAACCGGCGTTGGGCAGTTAGGGTTTGGGTAATAGTATCAATCGGGGTTTCGCTGACTGTTAGGTCTTCCACTGTCATATACAATCCTTTGTTAATATTAGGGTAAATAAGGTTAAAATAGCACTTTAACAAATTTTTATCATTTTCTTTTTACCAAGTTTTGCCGCAGATAGCAAGCGGTAAATATAAATGTGTATCAAACAATTTGTTAAGTCTTAACTAACGAGCGGTTTGATCAAAAAAAACCCGAGGGCAGTTGTCGCAAGCGTTAGGCTTACATGCATTAAAACCAATACCACGGCAGGGAAAATTTTACCTTGTTGTAATAAGCCAAAGGTTTCAGCACTAAAGGTGCTAAAGGTGGTAAGTCCACCCAAAAACCCTGTGGTAATAAAAAATTTGAGTGAGGGATTGAGTCGTTCAGTTACTGCCAACGCCAACCCCATCAACAATCCGCCCAAAATATTTGCCGATAACGTGCCAATGGGCAACCACGGGTGCAACGTATTGAACCGCGACAGCCATCCTCGCAACATTGCCCCCAATGCTGCGCCCAACCCTATCATCAACCATTGCATCGATTAATCGCTCGTCACGGTAGCTTGCACATGCTGTACAGCAGGCAGAGTGGTTATGTCCCAACGGGGCAAACAATTAACCGCTAAATCATCGCTAAAGCCTGCATTGAGCCGTTGCCACCCGGCAAAAGCAATCATCGCACCATTGTCAGTACATAAGGCAGGCGGTGCGTAATAGACGGTGGCACCGATTTTGGCAAGTTGCTGCTCAAGTTGCTTACGCAATTGTTGATTGGCAGACACACCCCCCGCAATCACTAGGCGTTTCATCCCGGTTTGTTCAAGGGCTTTTAAGCACTTTTTAGTCAAGGTATCAACCATGGCAAATTGAAAGCTTGCGGCAATATCGGCACGGATTCGGTGATCGTTCGGGTTATGCCGGTCGGTGGGATGATCTTTAATCAGATTATGTACCGCTGTTTTCATACCGCTAAATGAAAAATCCAGTCCTTTGCCAAGCATGGGTCTTGGCAATTCAAAGGCTTGTGGATCGCCTTGTTCGGCAAGCTTGGCGATGTTAGGCCCCCCTGGGTATGGCAGTTCGAGCATTTTGGCAGCTTTGTCAAAGCACTCGCCAGCCGCATCGTCGATACTCTCCCCCAATATTGTATAGTGGCCGATGCCTTGTACTGCCACCAACATGGTATGCCCACCCGATACCAACAATGCCACAAACGGAAAGGCGGGAGGCTGCTCGGTAAGCAATGGGGCAAGCAAATGCCCTTCCATATGATGCACACCGATGGCAGGAATGTGTAAGGCAAACGCCAAGCTGCGGCCAAATAATGCGCCTGTCATCAAGGCGCCGACCAAACCCGGTCCTTTGGTAAAGGCGATGGCATCGATATCGGATTTTTTAAGCGCGCATTGTTGCAACAGCTCGGTGAGTAATGGTACCAATTTACGAATATGATCACGGCTAGCCAGCTCGGGTACAACCCCACCATAGGTGGCATGTAGTTCGATTTGGCTATATAACACTTGAGCAATAATACCTTGGTGCGGCAAATGGCGTTGCTCGCTGTCAAAAATTGCCAAACCTGTTTCATCACAGGAGGTTTCTAGCCCTAATACTCGCATAGCATGCCCTTTTGATAATAATAATAGCCATAAAAAACTCGATGACGCAAACGTTCATCTATTATAGGGATTTATGGCGGGTTTTCTAGTGACTGGCGATGATTATTGCGATTGACTATTACTACTATTCATTAACTATTCTCTATTAATAGTAAGCATCGCTGGCTTCATTATCATCTTGTAATTTGATGCGTTGGTTTTTTTGATTGATAACATAGCTTTCGCCATCCTTTTCAACATCAAAGGTATTGTCTTCATCGCCGTGGGTAATTAGGGCATATTCAAATGGAATTATTAAGCGATTTTTTTGGTTAATCACCCCATATTTGTCAGCTTTTTTGACCACGGCTGTACCTTGGATAAAGTCCCACACATCATCATATTGCAATGGAATAGCCACTTTACCTTGCTTGTTGATATAGCCCCATTTTTTATCTTTCATCACGGCTGCAAAGCCATCGACCATATCATACGCATCATCGTATGTCATGGGGGTAATCAGTTTGCCCGCTTGGTTGATATAGCCATACTGCATACCGTTGCCGACTTTTATGCCCACGCTTGATAACCCATCACTAAAATCCGCCACAAAATCATAGATTAAAGGCACAACCACTCGGTTATTTTTATCGATGATACCGTAGTGAGCATCGCCTGTCGCATCGGTTTTGCCCACAACAGCATAGCCATCTTCAAAATCCGCTCCATAGCTATACTCTAACGGGATAGCAATGTTGCCTTTATCATCTAGGTAGCCGATTTGGTTGCCTTGGCGGACAGTGACTCTACCTCCTTGGTTTTCACTTGCCATATCAAACCGCATGGGCGTAATGACTTGCCCGGTGGTGTCAATCATACCAAATTTTTGATCCAACTTTACCCACGCCAAACCATTATCCGCGAATCGTTCAGCGCCTTCATAAATAAAAGGTATTTTGACCTCGCCCTCTTCGTTGATATAGCCCCATTTGTCTTTTTGTTTGGCGGTGATTAAATGGTTCACTTGGCAATAGTCGACTTCATAGAACTGGCGTTTAAGAGCATGTACCGTATCTTCATCCACATCTTCACACGCTGCCATTGCTGGTAAGCTAAGACCCAGTATTAAGATAGCCAGTAACGCTTTGGCTATAGGGCTAGCCAGCAACTGAGGTTTAGTGGATGGTATAATCGGCGGGTGATAAAAAATTTTTATACAGTTGACTGACAAACGCTCCATAGGATATCCTTTACGTTATAACACAAGTTGTTAAATATTGTTTGGTAGTATAACGTAAAAGTATTGGATCACTCGATAAATTTTTTATTTGATAGCCGGATGTGTTGAGGATTGGGTGGATTTTTTGCCATCATTGCGAATCACAATCGGCATGGTAAGCCCATGAGCAAACGGCTCATCAAACACATACAGGTGCTCGCTGGGGCGTACGCGTGCGGTGGTATGGATAATAAATTGGCTGTTATTGCCGGCAGTTAGCTCATGTGATACATAGGCAGTACCGACTTGGTCAAGCACTTTGCTTAACACCTCATTGACCGCCATCCCAACGGTAAGGTTATAGCGGGCGGTTTTGGCATCAACATGGTAAGCGTCCATATAGGATTTGACCTGTACGCCATCTAAGGCAAATGGGTAGTTAAACTGTTCTTTATCGACAGGTTTCACGCCTGAATCTATCAACGTCCAATTGATAGTGATTGGATTTTGAGTGGTTGCAGATTGCAAAGAAGCTTGAGAAGTAGGAACTTGACTGACAGCCGTTTGAGTCGTCATTGTAGCAGGTACACTAGCTTGATTATTGCTAGCGGTGGCAAGGCTAACTTGGGTTGACTGGGCAGGCTTTTGGCAAGCGGTCAACGACAAGGCTAATAAAAGACAAGGCATTAAATACAACGATTTGATAACGTTAGCCAATGTCTGCTGTGCCCACTGTATTTGACTTATCATACCACTCCCCTACCTTAAGCCGTGACTTCGCTTTGGCTTAGTGGATTATAACTTAGATGACGGTTCACCTTTTTTTCAATAAGGCGAAACATGCCAATCAACACCCAAGACAACAGCAAATACAACACGCCTGCCGCAAAATACAATTCTAGCACCGCATAAGTTTTTTGTGCCATTGTTGTGGCATAGCCAGTAATTTCCATCAAGGTGATCGTCGAGGCTAACGCACTACCCTTTAACATAAAAATGACTTCATTGCCATACGCTGGCAACATAATACCAAAAGCTCTGGGTAAAATAATACGGTGTAATTTTTGTTTATACGACATACCCAACGCATCTGCTGCTTCGTTTTCCCCTTTGGGAATCGACTTGATCGCCCCGCGAATAATTTCAGCGATATAAGCGGCGGTATTTAGGGTAAACGCAATAATCGCACACCAAAACGCATCAGATAAAATACCTTTTTTCCACAAAAATGAATCTGTGACCCAGTTAAATTGCGATAAGCCATAGTAAATCAAGAAAATCTGCACCAGCAATGGCGTACCCCGAAAAAAGAAAATATACGCAAATGGCAAAGCTTGTACCCACCATTTTTTTGACAAGCGAGCCAATGCCAACGGGATTGCTAGCATTAGCCCCACACAGCTTGACAATAACAATAACTCAATGGTCAATACACTGCCCTTAAGCAAGTTTGGGATGCTATCAAAAATGATTTGCCAATTCCAATTCATTGATACGCCCCTATTTTGCCATACTAAGTTTTGAAGATTGTCTACTGATGCGGCGATTATAGCGTTCGGCGGGGTTATTCCACCACTCAAGTCCCATAATCACCCCTGTAACAATCACTGTCATCGATAAATAAATCAACGCTGCCGCCATATAGAAGGTAAACGGACTTTGGGTAGACGTTGCCGCTGACTTAGCGTGCCGCATTAAGTCCTCTAGCCCTACCACTGACACCAATGCGGTGTCTTTTAGCAGAACCAAAAATAAATTTCCCAAGCCTGGCAATGCAATCCGCCACATTTGTGGCAAAATAATCCGCCACAAAATCTGTCTATCATTTAAGCCAATCGCTTGACCTGCTTCGCGCTGACCATTGGGAATTTCTTGAAACGCCATACGAAACGTCTCAGTGGCATACGCCCCAAATGCAATCGACAATGCAGCAACCCCTGCCCAAAACGGACTGATATCCACGTTATCTTGATAACCGAACTTTTCGAGCACCATCCCCAATAGCATCGTGCCACCAAAATAAATAAACATAATTGACAGCAGCTCTGGGATCCCCCGAATTACCGAGGTATAAAAATTTGCCATCATATTAAATGGCTTAAAACGGGACATTTTAGCACTCGCCCCAATAAGCCCAAACACCAATCCAATGGCGAGGCTTGTCAAGGCAAGCTTAATTGTGATCCATGCCCCACTGATGAGCAAATGTCCAAATCCTTGTAAATCCAACACTGTCTACACCTTGTCTGCCAAGCTTATTTAAAGTGGCTCTTGCTTAAAAATGATATCACTAATACCATCAATTGGTGGTTTTAGGGCTGCAATTTTACGTGATTGCGTTTTCAAAAACCACTAAATAACGCAAAAACTGGCAGTTTTTTTCTACCAGCTTGTTACCTTATCGAATGCAATAACTGATGGTCTTAATAAGATAGATAACTGTTATCTGTTTCCCATCTTATCTTTTATTTACTCGTGGAAGCGGTGCTTGCGACAGTCGTGGTACTTGCCGCTGCGGTCGTGGTTTTAGTATTCCCAAAGTATTTTTGGTAAATTTTATCGTAAGTGCCATTGGCTTTGACATGGGCTAAGGCTGTGTTAAAATCTTGACGCAGCGGATCGCCTTTACGTATCACAATACCCATTTTGTCGTTGATATCAATTTCTTTACCTTTTACCTCAAAGTCCTTGCCTTCAGGTGTGGTCGTCCAATAATACGCAGGGGCTTTATCGGCAATCATCATTTCAGAGCGACCCGATGCCAAGTCTAAGAACGCATTGTCAATGCTTTCATAGGCTTTTTGTTTGGCATTTGGGTGGTTTTTATCCAGCCATTGCGATGATAAGCTTGAGCGTTGGACAGCGATGGTATGACTATCGATTTGCGCGGTGTCATCAGGGGTAATAGGGCTGCCTTTTTTGACCAAAAATACTAAGGTATTGGTAAAATACGGGTCGCTAAAATCAACTTGAGCTTTTCGCTCCGGCGTCATCGACATCGCGTCAATAATGGCATCGTATTTTTTGGCAAGTAAGCCAGGTAAAATGCCATCCCAGTCTTGGGCTTTTATCTCGCAGTTGGCTTTCATGTCATCACATAAGGCTCGCATAAGTTCGATATCAAATCCTGTCATGCTACCATCCGCATTGGTAATGCTAAATGGCTTATAAGTGCCTTCGGTGGCAATGCGAATGGTTTTACCCGAACTTGATGGGGCAGCACTAGACGCGGTGCTACTGACAGTGGTATTTTTGGCAGCGTCATCGGATTTTTGGCAGCCTGTTAAAGCCGCTACTAAGATGGAAGCGCTTAATAACGCTAGCGATTTACGTCGTACCACTGGTTTTGGGTTACTACTGCTCGCGTTGTCGATGGTAGGTAGCATCTGTGTATTCATGTATATCCTTTTACAAGTTAGTTAGTTAATTGCGCTGCTTTATCAGACGATAATTTGGTTAGTTATTTAGGCATTGTCCCAAAGTATTTTTGGTTAATTTTATCGTATGTGCCATTGGCTTTTAAGGCAGCAAGGGCGGTATTAAATTGACCAATCAACGGGTCATTTTGACGAAGGGCAATCGCAATTTTGTCATTAATGTTAATTGGTTGGCCTTTGACTTCAAAGTTTTTGCCTTTGTCCGACTGTAACCAATACAAGGCAGGAATAGAATCAGAAATTAAATAGTCAGAACGTCCAGCTTCCAAGTCTAAATAAGTATTTTCTTGGGAGTCATAGCCTTTTTGTATCGCTTTTGGGAAATGTTTTTCGAGGTATTCAGAGGCAGTACTTGAACGATGAACCGCCACATTTTTGCCTGCCAAATCCCCAAATTCTTTATCGCCGCCTTTTTTGCCGATCACCACCAATTGGTTCATCAAATACGGGTCGCTAAAGGTAATGACTTTACGGCGCTCTGGCGTATCTGACATACCGGCCATGATGGCGTTGTATTTTTTGGCTTGCAATCCTGGAATCAGTCCGTCCCATTCTTGTGAGATAATCTCACATTTAAGCTTTGCCTGAGCACACATGGCATTGGCTAAGTCAATTTCAAAGCCGACCAAATTGCCATTGGCATCTTTAAAGCTCAGTGGTTTGTAAGTAGATTCGGTAGCAATGCGGATTTGTGGCATGTCTGCCGAATTGGTAGCGGCTGCGGCTGATGGGTTGGTCGATGAAGCGGCGGCTGTGTTTGCCGCGGTATTTTCGGCTTTTTGGCAACCACTGACAGCAATACTGCCAATAACTGCCAGCATAGATACATTCAGATAAGATAAAATTTTCATACAAGCCCCTTATTTATGATTAACCCAACAATTATTGTCCAAAATATTGCTTTTGTAGTTTTGCAAGTTCGCCATTACTTTGTAATGTGGCAAGGGCTTTATCAAATTCGCCTTTTAATGGGTCATTTTTGCGCACTGCAGCGGCAATGTTATCGTTATTGTCAATTTCATTACCTATAATGGTGAATTTATCACCATTTTGTTTCAGCCATTCGCTTGCTGTCACTTTTTCGGATAATACCGCATCTACCCGACCCGATTTTAGGTCAATGTAGGCGTTGTCGTAGTTATCATATAGTTTGATTTCGTTGTTTTTGCCCAGTTTTTCTTGCAGATACTGTGCCATCGTGGTGGAGCGTTGACCACCAATTTTTGCACCTGTGGGGGCTTGTGGATTGAATTTGCTGCCTTTGGCACTTACCCAAACTTGGGTATTTTTAAAATATGGGGTCGAAAAATCCACTTGGGCAGCGCGCTCAGGCGTGATAGACATACCCGAGAAGATAGCATCATATTTTTTTGCCATTAGCCCCGGTAAAATCCCGTCCCAATCTTGAGCAACGATTTTACAGTCGGCTTTGATTTGGGCACACACAGCTTTAGCGACATCCACATCGTAACCTGCAAGACTACCATCGGTATTGGTAAAGTTAAAAGGTTTATATGCGCCTTCGGTAGCAATACGGATTTGTTGACCGCCTGTGCCTGTGCCAGTCGCTGCTGTGCCACTAGCGGCTGTTTGTTTGCTTGTTTCAGCAGCATTGTTACAAGCACTGAGCCCCATACTTAGCAACAGAACGCTCGCCAAGGTCATGCTCGGATAACTGTGTCGATTAGATAACGCCATATATACTTTCCTATTTACTTAATTGACTATTTTAAACTGATGACAGATTGGTTAAAATTAACATAATTTAACATAAAAGCAAGCAAAATATCGTATCGCATCGTATCGTATAAATACCTAATTTTCTTTGTTACGTCATCATATTTTGGGTCTTATTGTTAGCCTTGTCTTTGGTCTTAGCATAAAGCATAAAAAACCGCAAAGAATGCGGCTTTTTAAGGTAATATAAACGTTTTGAAAATTTGTAATCAGTGACCTTGATGACTTGCCATAAAGTCTTTGACCCGTTGTGATTGGGGATTATCAAATACTTGTTGAGGGGTACCGATTTCTTCAATACGGCCTTGATGCAAAAACACCACTTGGCTTGACACATCTCGCGCAAATCGCATTTCGTGCGTAACAATGAGCATGGTACGCCCTTCTTCTGCCAAAGATTTCATGACCGCAAGCACCTCATTGACCAATTCGGGGTCAAGCGCTGAGGTCGGCTCGTCAAATAACAACACTTGCGGTTTCATCGCCAATGCCCGTGCAATCGCGATACGCTGGCGTTGTCCACCCGATAGGTTTTCAGGATAGGCATCGCGTTTATCTAATAGCCCCACTTTTTTAAGCAATTGTTCTGCTTCGCCAATGGCTTGATCTTTGGGGATTTTCAGCACTTGGGTAGGGCCTTCGATGATATTTTGCAAAATAGTACGATGTGGCCACAGATTAAAGTTTTGAAAGACAAAACCCATTTTGGAGCGAAACGCTTCAAGCTGTTTTTGATTGGCTGCACCTAGCTCGCCTTTTTTCTCACCCGATGTCAAGCGTTTTAGTTGTAGTTGTTGATCACCCAAAAAAATCTCGCCTTCAGAAGGATTTTCAAGCAGATTGATACAGCGTAATAAGGTTGATTTTCCCGAACCACTTGAACCAAGAATCGAGATGACATCACCATCATGCGCGGTCAAAGAAACACCCTTTAGCACCTGCAATGAGCCAAAGTTTTTGTGTATGTTTTCAAGTTTTAACGCGACAGGCGTATTTGGCGAAGCTGGAACGTGCATAGGCTATCCAAAGTCAAATAAATAAAAATACCAGAAGTTTTTGATAGTCGCTTTATTTCAACATACTAGTGTTAAAATGCCACTTTTTAAGCACAATATTTTCGCCTAAATCGTTACTAAAGGCAAATGTTTCTGATTGTATAGATGATTTTTTTGTGCTAATTTTAAGAAACATAATCGCCAAAGCACACTATTATGACCAATCTAGACACCAACACCTATATGCAAATCGTGGGCAAAAACGCCCGTCAAGCCGCTTATCAACTGGCTAAAGCTGATACCGCACAAAAAAACAATGCTTTAACCGCCATTTATCACGCCCTAAACCGTGCCAAATCCGAGATTTTAGCCGCCAACGCCAACGATATGCACCACGCACGGGAAAAAAACCTTGATACTGCTTTACTTGACCGCCTAGAGCTGACCGATAGCCGTTTTGAGACAATGGCGCAAGGGCTAGTAGATGTGATCGCCCTGCCCGATCCGATTGGTGAAGTGACCGATATGACCTTTCGCCCCTCGGGGATTCAACTGGGTAAAATGCGAGTACCACTCGGCGTGGTGGGGATGATCTATGAATCTCGTCCCAATGTGACGATTGAGGCGGCAAGCCTTGCGATAAAATCGGGCAATGCGATTATTTTGCGGGGCGGCTCAGAAGCTTTTTATTCAAATCAAGCGCTTGGCAAGTGTATCAAACAAGCCTTAATTGAGGTGGGCTTGCCTGCCCATGCCGTACAAGTGCTCAATACCATTGACCGCTCGGCAGTAGATGAACTCATTACCATGACAGAATTTATCGATGTGATTGTGCCCCGCGGCGGTAAAGGCTTGATTGAGCGAATTAGCAATCATGCGAAAGTGCCTGTGATTAAACATTTAGACGGAAATTGTCACACCTTTATTGACCGCGATGCCAATCTTGAGATGGCAACAAAAATTGTGGTTAATGCCAAAACCCACCGTTATGGCACCTGCAATACAATGGAAACCTTGCTCATTGATCGCCAAATAGCTGAAACTGCCCTACCCGCACTCGCCACTGCGATTGTAAAAGCGGATGACGCCATGCAGTTAAAAGTATGTGACATAAGTATGTCGATTTTGGCAAATGTACCAGAACTTAACGGACACCTTGATAATGCCACGGCAGCTGATTGGGATACAGAATACCTTGCCCCGATTTTGGCGGTTAAAATTGTGACGGGGATTGATGAGGCGATTGCCCACATTAATCACCATGGCTCACACCACACCGATGTGATTGTGACAGAAAATTATAGCAAGTCATTGCAGTTCTTGCGCGAGGTGGATTCAAGTAGCGTCATGGTCAATGCATCCAGCCGTTTTGCCGATGGCTTTGAGTATGGGCTTGGAGCAGAGATTGGGATTTCCACGGATAAAATCCACGCCCGCGGCCCTGTGGGGCTTGAAGGATTGACTTCGCAAAAGTGGATTGTGTTTGGGCATGGGGAAGTGCGTCGCTAAAATAACATACGATCAGCTAAGCTAGCTTGCCAAGCTTTACTTTATCCAAAATTTGATGAGATGTAGTATGTTGAAATACCCCATGTCGCCCACGATTTATCAAGCTACCTTTAAACAACTGCCACAAGATTTTATTGTCAATGAATTGCTGACCCTCGATTTTAGCAATAAGGGCGAGCATTTTTGGGTGTTTATCAAAAAAGCCAATCTTAACACCGCTTTTGTCGCCAAACTACTGGCGCAATGGGCAAAAATCCCTATCAAGGATGTGGGGTATTCTGGATTAAAAGACCGCCACGCTATCACTACCCAGTGGTTTAGTTTGCGTTTACCCTATCAAACTTTGCCTAATCTTGCGTTTGAGCGTTTTATGGCTGATAAATTAAAAACCGACGAGCAGCTTTGTTTACTTGACGCGCATTGGCACGTCAAAAAGCTCAGTCGAGCTACCCATCAAGCCAATCAATTTATTATTACATTGCGAAATATCCAAGGGGATAAAGCCCAAATTGATAACCAACTCCACCATATCAAAAAGAACGGCGTACCCAATTATTTTGGTGAGCAGCGATTTGGTCACAATCAGCAAAATCTTGCCCAAGCTGTTGAATTATTTACGCATCATACCCTAAATGGCAAAAAGATCAATCGCAAATATGACCAAGAGAAACTCAGTATAATATTATCTGCATCTCGTAGTGAATTATTTAACGCCATTGTGGCAAAGCGGGTGGCACTTGGCAATTGGGATACGCCCTTGCTTGGTGATGTGATGAATCTGGCAGGCTCAAATAGCATCTTTGTGCCCGACAGGATTGATGAAACGATCATACATCGGCTTGGGTCAAACGATATTCATCTTACCGCTGCCTTGTGGGGTGGCGGTGAGCTTAAAAGTTTTGGCGTAGTGGCAGAGTTGGAACGCGCAGTGATTGAAACCAACCCGCTTTATCAACAGCTAGCGCAAGGGTTGATCGTGTATGGGTTAACACAGCAGCGCCGTGCCATGCGCTTGTTGCCATTAAACGTTACTTGGCATTGGCAAACGGCAGATGTATTACAATTGGCATTTGAGTTGCCTAGCGGCAGTTTTGCAACCAGTGTTATCCACAACTTGATTGCAGAAATAACGCCTTAATGCTTCCTAAACTTTATACTTGGGGTGAGGTTGTCACTCCACCCGCTATCACCCTATCACGCCCCATGTTTTTGGCGATACGGGTGCCATCACTTGCCATATTTATCAAGTCTTGTAAAGCAGTTGGTAAGTCTGGTGACACTTGTAAATGATTTTTTAAATAATTGATAAACCCCGCTTCTGCAAGGGGCGAACTTGATTGATAGCTAGATTTTGGGTGAAATAAAGTCGCTACCCCAAAACTTGCCGTAATAAAAAAAGATTGTCCAAAGTCTTTGGTCATAATGGCATGGGTCTTGATAATTTGACGCAAGTTTTCTGCAATCATTAACGCTTGCTGTGTTTCAATATTGGGTAAGATAATCACAAACTCTTCGCCGCCTAATCGCCCAAACCGATACGTCTGATTTAAATGCAGCATTAAATAATTGGTGACGATCCGACCTACCTCAACCAACGTCTTATCGCCCGTCGTGTGACCATACATATCATTGATATCTTTAAACTTATCTAAATCAAAATAAATGAGGCTAACACACTGACATTTACGTCGCTCCCAAATATAATTTAAATAACAATAAATGGTACGCCGATTGTCAATCGTGGTTAAGGTATCTCGCTGGGACAGTTCATAGATTTTAGCCTGTTGCTTGCCCAAGATTTTTAAAATCCAATCAACGATAACTACCGTGGCGATGACCTTACAAATTGTAAAAAATATATAAGTAATAATCCAAAACCAATAATCTTGCGCACTGCTACTGGCATACATCCCCAAATTTATCCAATGCAGCTTACGATTTAGGCTAATAAAAATAAATGCAGCGATTCCTAATAAAAACGCCATTAATACCAAAGAGCGTTCAAGCAAAAATAAGCCTAAAATAATTTCACCCGATAGATTAAGACCTGTAATAACGGTATTTTCACCAAATACTTGGATAAAAACGGTACTATAAGCAAAATAAACCAACACAAAACTGGTCTGTAACAAAAACCATTGTCTTGTTTTGGGCTTAATCCGCAAAAAAATTGGACACATCAAAGTCGCATAAGCCAATACAGCTATCGTTAGCGCTAACATTGGCATCACAATGGTATGACTTTTAATATCTTCCATTAAGGTTTGCTGTACTTGTGGCGCGGTATTGTCATCAATTAAATCAAAATAAAAGCAAATAAAATACCAAAAGCAATACACCAACATCTCAGCAACCACCAGCGCAGCTGCTATACTCGCTCGTATATTCTCATTCCAATGCCGTTCAATATCGTCTATGGAAGACTGTAATAACAAGCGTAACGTAACGGTGGGTTTCATAAAACAATTAATGATAATTTATAAGTCATTTAGGTTATATTTTTAGCCTATGAGCACCAAACTTAGTTGACAGCACTAATAAAAGTATAAGTCATCAGCTAAATTTAACCAGTATAAATTTTTTCGTAACAAAGTAGAAACATATATTTCTAAGAGAAAATTAAAGATTATATTAAAAAACTGGATAATGAACAGACGTTTATTATTTAAATATGCTTAATAACTAATTAGCATTTTTTAAGCATAAAAAAAGCAAGCCTAAGCTTGCTTAAATCATCATTAAAACCTCACCCATTGTATTAATTTAAATTTATAGAACTTACGCACTATCTTAAACTAAAAAGACATGATAGCCCTAGCTAAAT
>ERZ501012.110-NODE-110-length-15652-cov-4.532474_pt1 | contig 15652 bp, 11 predicted proteins | sample MGYA00248887_ERZ501012 | MGnify/ENA primary metagenome ERZ501012 (study PRJEB25958, sample SAMN03398566) | human skin metagenome | study: EMG produced TPA metagenomics assembly of the Human Skin Microbiome Metagenome (human skin metagenome) data set. | reverse complement strand
CGTTGCCGAGCTGTTAGCCAAAGTATTAACTGAGCTATTAGCTGAACTATTAACAGTAGCTGACATTGCTGGCGTTTGTGCCCCCCAAGCAGGCACTACACCCACACTAACCAAGGTAATTGCCAACCGTATGGGGGTCAAGCGAAACAGCGAATGGTTTGATACGCTAGACTGGACGGGGCTTTGACGAGGATTTGACGGACAAGGATTTGACGATAGTGGGGAAATGGCATGAAAAAAACCAAACGGGTTATCGGCCAATGCGGTTGACGGACGATAGGGTAGCAAATTTATTGGTTTCATGATAAAAATCAAATCCTTGAGCGAGCACTAGGCGATTTTAGCATAAACATTTTACTAACCAAACATTTTCGCAACCCTTTGTAAAATATTTGTTAAGATAGTCATCATCAGACATTTCTAGGATTGCTCATGAGTACCCAATTTGCGCTTTTTAAATACAAACGGTTTAGTGCCATGTTTGCCACCCAGTTTTTAGGGGCATTTAATGACAATGTATTTAAGCAAGGTTTGATTTTAGTACTGACCTTTATGGCAGCGGCGAAATTGGGGATGCGTGTCAGTTTGCTCAACAATCTGGCGGCGATGCTGTTTGTGTTGCCGTTTTTTTTGTTTTCCGCCTTGGCGGGGCAAATCGCTGATAAGTATGAAAAATCTTGGCTGACAAGGCTGATTAAAATCCTTGAAATCGTCATCATGGTCGTTGCCGCATTTGGGTTTGTGTTTGAGATTTATCCGCTCTTATTTGTTGCGTTATTTTTGATGGGTACCCATTCGACGTTTTTTGGTCCTATCAAATACGCCTATCTACCCCAAGCCATGACCACCGATGAGTTGGTGGGTGCCAATGGGTTATTTCAAATGGGTACGTCACTGGCTATTTTGACAGGGATGATGCTGGCTGGCGTATTGATGAAGCTAGACAGTCCGCTGTTTTGGATATCTGGGGTGACGGTTTTTGTGGCGGTTATGGGCTACTTGGCTTCTCGGTTTATTCCCGTCATGACTGCCCCACAGCCTGATTTGACCATTGACTGGAATATCTTTCGTACTAGCTGGCAAACCATCGCCAATCTCTATCGTTTGCCGATTATGTGGTTTACCATTTTGGGTAATAGTTGGTTTTGGTTTTATGGTGCCACGTTTTTGACCCAAGTACCTGAATTTAGCAAGTCTATTTTGCTAGGCGATGAAAGCGTCGTGATATTTTTATTGACGCTGTTTTCTGTCGGTACGGCGCTCGGCTCACTGTTATGTAAAACGTTGACCAAAAACCAAGTGAGTTTAAAGCTGTTGCCCTTTGGGATTGCAGGATTGACGATTTTTGCGATTGACTTGTATTTGACGCTCTCAGCGATGCATTTGCCGCCACTCACCAACAACGCGCACTATAGTATCGGTATGATTTTTGCCACGCAGGGTGCCATTCGTGTGTTTGTCGATTTGTTTTTATTGGGTTTTTCAGGCGGTATTTATATCGTACCTTTATACGCCTATATGCAAGCTTATTCACCGGAAACAAGCCGTGCTCGCATTATCGGTGCCAACAATATTTTAAATGCCGTATTTATGGTGGGTTCGGCGATTTTTTCGATTGTTTGTTTGACGCTAGTTAACGTGAGCCTGCCGATGCTATTTGCGATTGTCGGGGTGATAAATTTAGTCATAGGTATCTGGTTATTTTTAAAACTAAAAAAATATAGCCCTGCCAAGCCCATTATGATCCATGAATAACACTCTATCGCCCTATTTAATCGCCCCGTTAAATAGTCAGTATAAATAGCTAGCAATGCTAGGCAACGGATGGATGGCAAACAATGGATAAATAAGGATTTTTGCGCCATTTTTTCATTTGAGTCCAAAATGTTGCTATTTGTTATCGTTTGGCAAAGAAACGTTGTTGTTAACTTCAGTTACTTTGTAACCGGTTAAAAGTTAGTTACTATACCCTGACTTGTTGTAATTTTTTTTGTATCACTTGCTAGGAATGACTGCTATGTTTGCCACTTATAAAACCCTGTGCACGCCCAAACTGGTAAAACTCAGTGCGATAGCCTGTACGGCGGTGTTGATGACCGCTTGTGCTTCACAAAAGATCACCACCGTAGACAAACGCCCTGTATATGTACGGGGTGTCCCCAACTATTATATTGTCAAAAGCGGCGATACTTTAAGCAAAATCGCTACTATTTATGGATTGGATTATCGTCGGGTTGGCGCGCTCAATGGTCTCGATAGCAACTATACCATTTATCCAGGACAACGCTTGATTTTAACCTCAGCAAGCAATCCGACTTCTTATCGCCCAACAACCATTCGCCCTGTGACGGTCAACCAATCATCCCGCCCGTCTAACCCGACTTATTACCCACCTAGACAAGTCAATAATTCATCAACCCCGTTACCGATGCCAAACCAAGTCATCGTGCCAACCAGCAGCTTGTCACAAGGTTGGTTACGTCCTACGAATGGCAATCTATTGCGGCCGTTTAACCAGCAAACAGGTACGCTAGGTATGTGGTTTGGCGGACAAGCGGGCGCAAATGTTGTCGCCAGTCAGCCAGGTACAGTGTTGTATGTCGGTAGTGATTTGCCAGAATATGGCAAATTGATATTAATTCAGCACAATAGCGACTATATTAGTGCCTATGCGCATTTGGGAAATTTTGCTGTACAAGAGCGCCAAACGGTGCAAGCGGGCCAAATTATCGGTACCGTTGGAACGGACAATAATTTGAATCAACCTGCTGTAGAGTTCCAAATCCGTTATCGGGGTACGCCAGTGAACCCTGCCAGTTATTTAAAATAATCAAGCAGCTATTTAAAATAATTAAATAGTTAGTTAAAATAGTTAAAAATATATTTAAAATATCGCAATAAAAAAGCCAATCCATGACGATTGGCTTTTTTTGTCAGCGTAATTATCGGTGAGAATGATTAGAGGGCAATCGCGGTCGCCATGTTATTGGCATAATCAATGGCATGATACAGACTATCAGTACTCGCTTTGCCTGTCCCTGCCAAATCCAGTGCCGTGCCATGATCCACCGAGGTGCGAATATAAGGCAACCCTAAAGTGATATTCACGGTTTCGCCAAACCCATGTGATTTGAGCGGCGCCAGTCCTTGATCGTGATACATGGCGATGATAGCATCGGCAGTGGCGATATGTTTTTGGGTAAACAAGGTATCAGCTGGCATCGCCAAACTAATATCCACACCTTGATCGCGATAGTGCTGTAACACAGGATTGATGATGTCAATTTCTTCTCTGCCTAGATAGCCGCTTTCCCCGGCATGAGGGTTGAGTCCACAGACCAATATTTTGGGGTGAGTGAGACCAAATTTTTGCTGACAATCATGGATGACAATATCAACGGTTTTTGCCACTTCTTCGTGGGAAATCGCATCAGCGACCGCTCGCAGCGGCAAATGGGTGGTGACTAATGCCACTTTCATCAGGTTATTGGCGAGCATCATCACCACTTTATCCAGCCCCGACTGCTGCATAAAAAATTCGGTATGCCCCATAAAATCTGGCAACACAGTCATAATCACCGATTTTTGCAGTGGCGCGGTGACAATGGCAGCGACTTGTTTGCTGATGGCGAGCTTATGCGCCAGTTGCAGCTGTGCGATGACCATTGGCGCGTTATGAGGATTTAACTGCCCTGCTACCACAGGTTGTGCTGTCGGCACATCCACCACCAAAATAGTGTCATGCGCTGATGGTTGAGCAATTTTCGGTAAATCTTTTAGCTCATGTAACTCTTGCGTCGCTAACTGTTGAATCAATAATCCGTGTTTTACCGCGCCTTTTTGTTTGAGCTCACTATACCTTTCTTGCAGCGCGTTGATATCTGCCAACACAATGACAGCGCGATTGGGCAGATTTAATTGCTGTCTGTCAGCAAGCATCAGTATGATATCCATGCCAATACCCGCAGGTTCGCCCGAAGTAATCACTAAGGGAAGACTTTGAATGGTCATTTTTATACCTTTTGATAAACACTGATAAAGCTATCAGTTAATATTTTATGAATTTATTACCAATGATGCGGCTTATAGTTAACTTGATAAAATAGTTTCATGTTCATGAGGTCAACTAAAACCCTGATTACACGGATGATTTTTAGCGATTACCAATGGTTTGATTAAATGAAATCTGATTATTTGCGTAATGTTAAGTAAGTATTGTATACCCAATGAGTTTGCTATTATTAACTTAATTTAAATCAGTGTATAATAGCACTACACTTTACTGTCAATCCTGTATTTTACCGTTGTTATCAATGGAGTCCCTATGGCTACCTATGAACATATTAACCAAAAAGTTGAAAAAATGTGTCAGCAATCTGAAGATTTTTCAGTTCGCGTACCACAAGTCATGCAGCGCCGTATCTATATGATAGCGAAACAAAACCCCCTCAACAATGCCAAAGAGATGAAAGAAATGGAGCGTATGGTGACTGAAAAACCCATCGCATTTTTTGAATCTTGGACGCAAATGGCTTGGCAAGCGCTCGTTGCGCAGCAAAATATTGGGCAATTAATGTTTTCAAATTGTATGAAATTAAGCTTGGGTCAACCGATTTCCTTGGAAAACTTCTTTTATGCTGTTAACCAAGAAGCGCTGCATGTATTAGAAAAAGGGATGCACCCTATCTATAGCCGCGTGGCCGCTAATGCCAAACGTTTAAGTTAAGTTTTACTTTTTTCAACCACACCCAATAATTTTTTATTGGGTTTTTTTATTTTTATAGGTTTTTTATGTCAAAAAAACTGGTACGCCCAGCGGGACTTGAACCCACGTCGGTCGCTTAGGAGGCAACTGCTCTATCCAGTTAAGCTATAGGCGTAAAGGGCTGCTATTTTAGCATATTAAATCGTAAATGCTTAGTGTCCGCTGATACTTTTTAGGCATTTTGTTGCTGATTTTGTAGGTTCGCAGTTTTGCAATTCATAGTATAATAGCGGGCTAAAGACGAACCGCAATAAAGGCAATCCATGGCATTTGTACACTTTGGTATTCACACCGAATTTTCTATCACCGACTCGATTGTACGCATCAAAGCGTTGGTCAAAGCTGCCAAAGCCGATAACCAACTGGCGCTTGCCATTAGCGATTTATCCAACCTCTATGCCACGGTCAAATTTTATAAAGCTTGCTTGGATGCCGGTATCAAGCCAATTATTGGCTCTGAAGTCTGGCTTGAAAATGATAGTACGACAGTAACGCTACTTGCCAGCAACCAAGTCGGCTACAAGAATTTGACCAATATCGTGTCAAAAGGCTTTGTCGATGGTCAAGTAATGGGCAAACCGATTATTCAGCGTGACTGGATTTTTGAGCGCAGTGAAGGCGTGATTGTACTGTTCACCGAAAAATCAGACGTCGGTCAAGCCATGTTATCAGGTCATCCAGAAAAAGCCGATAGCCTACTACAACAATGGCAAACTACATTTGCCGATCGTGTCTATTTTGCCATTAAACGCACCCAACGCGCCAACGAAGATCGTTTCATCGAGCAAGCCATTCGCATGTCAAATGCCTTTGATGTGCCTATCATTGCCCATAATGACGTGCGTTTTTTAACAGAAGATGATTTTGAAGCGCATGAAGCACGGGTGTGTATCGCTAATTCGCAAGTGCTTGCCGACCCCAATCGCCCACGTGATTATTCCTCTGAGCAGTATTTAAAAACCCAAGATCAGATGAGTGCCCTGTTTAGTGACATGCCAGCGGTGCTTGACAACACCTTGGATTTGGCAAAACGCTGTAACGTCATTATTCCTATGGGTCATCACGATTTACCCGAATTCCCCATTCCCGAAGGCGATACCATTGAAACTTTCTTTCGGCGCACCGCCCAAGAAGGTCTAGAAAAACGCCTTGAAAAACTCTACCCCATCGAAAAACGCGACGACAGCTGGGTAGAAAAACGCAAGCCGTATGATGAGCGTTTGGAGTTTGAACTTACGACGATTTTGAATATGGGTTTCCCCGGTTATTTCTTAATCGTGATGGATTTTATCCGCTGGTCAAAAGCCAATGATGTGCCTGTAGGTCCTGGTCGTGGCTCAGGCGCGGGGTCGTTAGTGGCGTATTCGCTCAATATCACTGACTTAGACCCGCTAGAATACGACCTACTGTTTGAACGGTTTTTGAACCCTGAGCGGGTATCCATGCCAGACTTTGACGTCGATTTTTGTATCGAAGGGCGCGACCGCGTCATTGATTATGTGGCGCAAAAATACGGACGAGAAGCGGTATCCCAAATCATCACCTTTGGTACGATGGCGGCAAAAGCGGTGGTGCGTGATGTCGCGCGCGTTCAAGGTAAATCGTACGGTCTTGCTGATAAAATCTCCAAACTTATCCCCAAAACCCCCGGTATTTCGCTGGCTGAAGCGGTTGAAGCCGAACCGCAGCTCAAAGATTTGCTTAACAATCCTGACAATATGGATTATGAAGATGCCAATGAGATTTGGGAAATGGCGGTACGGCTGGAAGGGATTACCCGGGGCGTTGGTAAACATGCAGGGGGCGTACTTATCGCGCCGACCAAAATCACCGATTATAGCGCAATCTATTGTGATGAAGAGGGTCATCCCGTCAGTCAGTTTGATAAAGACGATGTGGAAGCCGTTGGCTTGGTAAAATTTGACTTTTTGGGTCTGCGCAATTTAACAGTAATTAATGCGGCGGTTAAAAACATCAACGCCCGCCGCGCTAAAGAACAGCAGCCACCGCTTGATCTTGAGACTTTACCCTTAGACGATAAGCCCACCTACTCCCTGCTACAAGATGCCCATACCACCGCTGTATTTCAGCTTGAAAGTACCGGCATGAAAAAATATTTGGCCAAGCTTAAACCGACCAATATTGAAGACGTCATCGCCATGTGTGCGCTGTACCGCCCGGGCCCACTAGATGCCGGGATGGTCGATATGTACATTGACCGTAAACACGGTCGCGAAGAGGTCATCTATGATCATGACCGACTTGAGCCGATACTGGAAAATACCTATGGGGTGATTGTCTATCAAGAACAGGTGATGCAAATCTCACAAGCGATGGCAGGCTATAGTCTAGGCGGTGCCGATATGCTACGCCGCGCGATGGGTAAGAAAAAACCCGAAGAAATGGCAAAACAGCGCAGTATTTTTGTGGAAGGGGCTATTGGTCAGGGCATCGATGATAAACTTGCCGGCGGCGTGTTTGATTTGATGGAAAAATTTGCCGGCTACGGGTTTAATAAATCACACTCAGCGGCATACGGTGTATTGGCCTATCAAACCGCCTATTTAAAACACTACTACCCTGCCGAATTTATGGCGGCGGTCATCACCTCGGACATGAATAATACCGATGGCGTGGTGTTTTTTATCAACGATTGCCGCGAAAATTTTGGTTTAAAAGTAGAAAACCCTAGCGTTAACCACTCCAATTGGGCGTTTGTGCCGATTAACCCGACGACCATTGTGTATGGGTTAGGCGGTATCAAAGGTGTCGGAGAAGGTGCTGTAGAGTCTATCGTGGAAGCGCGAAAGACGGGCGGTGAGTTTACCGATTTGTATGATTTTTGCCGCCGTGTTGACACGCGAAAAGTCAATAAACGCACCCTTGAAGCATTGGTTAAAGCAGGCTGTTTTGATAGTTTTGCGCCAAAATTACGACCTGATTTGCCTGCGGATGAAGCTTATCACATCCGTGGCGCGTTACTTGCCGAATTGCCAAAAGCGGTACAAGCAGCCGAGCAACAGCGTAGCAATGACAGCCTAGGGATGATTGATTTATTTAGCGATATACAAGAAGTCACTGCGCCGCCCCCATTGCCCCGTGAGCCTGTCTGGACAGATGCTGAACGCTTAAAAGGCGAAAAAGACACGCTAGGACTTTATCTGACCGGTCACCCGATTGATAGTTATCGCGATGAGTTAAAACGCTATACGCCAAAGACATTGGGTGATTTGAGCGAAACCAGCTATGGCGAAACCGTATTTTTTGCAGGCTTGATACTCGATGTCGCAAACTTTGGTAATCGCTCAGTGATTACCTTAGATGACGGTACAGGTCGTATCGAAGTGAGTTGTTATGCCGAGCGCTTTGCCCGCGTGAAAGATAAGCTTAAAGTGGAAACCGTGGTAATTATCGACGGCTCTATTCGTGAACGCGATGGCACGTTTTATGCCAGCCTACAAGAGGTAATGACCTTAACCGATGCGCGCAAACGCTGGCTCAAAAAAATCAGCATCAAAATTGCAGGTCATGATATGGCGTTGTTTGAACAGATACAGCAATTGTTAGCGACCGCCAATCACTCAACAATTCACTATTTATCGCATCAGTTTAATCACCCAGCCGACAATGCCCAATTTGCGGACAGTCAGCCCGCCAATGCATTGGCTCAATCGGGTCAATTAGGGGTACCGATTAACCTATGTGTGTATAACGACTATGCGATCGCCCATCTTAATATGCCAACGCATTGGCAAATTGTGCCGACAGAAGAGAATTTTGGCAAACTCAAAAGCTTGGTCAATGAAGAAGATTTGCATTTACATTTTAGTTAGCGTCTGATTTTGGTGAATTTAGCCGATAAACCCATCATGTAATAAACGTTTGTATCCCTTAAACTCACTTTCATCAAAGTTTTGATAAAATTCAATGAGATATGGGCTAAAATAAGCCGATCAAATTTAATCAATGATGTTTTATTCAATGCCCCATCAACAGGAAACTCATATGACTCAGCCATCCCATATCAGCCTACCCCAGTTCGAAGAATTAAGAGCGTTACTTGACGAAGATTTTGTCGATTTGATTCATACTTATATGCAAGATAGCTTACAACGTTTATCGGAAATGGAGACAGCTTATGCCACCTTAGACAACCGTTTGGGGTATAATGCAGCGCACGGCTTAAAAGGCGCTAGCTCTAACCTTGGCGCAACCGAGCTCACCGAACTTTGTTATAAACTGCAAGAAATCTGCCGCACGGGTCATATCAATCAACACGAGCAACTGATTGAAGAAATCAAAGCGGAATGCCATGCAGTGAATGACCAAATACAATCGCTTATTGCGTAACGACTGGCTAAAATTTGACAACCCATGGTAACGACTGACACTAACGCTTCCCAGCAACCTTTCTCAACCCTTGCGGCATTTTTAGCCGGTATTCGCATTGTGATGGTGAATACCACCTTGCCTGCCAACATCGGCTCTGCCGCCCGCGCCATGCACACCATGGGTCTAACACAGCTCACGGTGGTGGCGCCCAAACTACCGATTGACGAAGATGCCTATGCCCATGCCGCAGGTGCCAAAGCAATTTTAGATGCTGTGACCATTTGTGACACCCTTGAGCAAGCCCTGCAAGATTGCCACTGGGTGATTGCTACCAGTAGTCGCCAACGCCATATTCCAAGACCCGTATTAGCGCCCCGACAAGCGGCCGAATTGATGGTCACTAATTTTCAAAACCTTGGCGATTTAATGACAGATGCTGCGCATCGCCATTGGCAACTTGCTATTGTGTTTGGTCGTGAAGATCGGGGTTTAACAAATGAAGAGCTGCAACTGGCCGACTATCATATTCAAATTCCTGCCAATGCTGAGTATGGGGTATTAAATGTGGCAGCTGCGGTTCAAGTGATTGCCAGCGTTTTTTACGAAACTGCCGAATTGGCATTGACGGCAAAAACAGCGGCTGAAAAATCCATTGATTTGACTTTTCGCCAGCAGTGGGATGAGCCGCCTATCTCAAATGAGCAGCGTTTACAGCTAGAAAATAGGCTGTTGGCATTACTGGAGAATTTAGATATCTACAACCCTGCCCAATCTAAAGTGATGCCTCAGCGTATTAATCGACTTCTTAGCAGATTACAGCTTGATATCAAAGAATATCAGTTACTCCAAGCCACCATCGCAAAATTACTCAAACGATAAAGCATTACTCAAACGATAAATTATTAACCCGTTAAGCGCTCAAAGTTTATGTCTGCCACTGTTTTGCTTGCTGTTGTGTTTGTGCTGAGCTTAACGCTTGTCACTTGGCTCCTCAATCAACTCCCCCAACGGATGATTGTGGGGTTTGATGCCACTCATCGTCATTCCCCATTAGATGGTATCCGTGGCATTTTAGCGCTATCAGTGTTTACTCATCACTTTTTTAAAAATTATTTCTTTCAAACGACGGGGCGCTGGCAGTCACCCAATATTGATTTTTTTACCAACTTGGGTAGTGTGCCGGTATCGCTGTTTTTTTTAATTACTGGATATTTATTTTTTGGTAAGCTCAAACAGCCGCGGATGGATTGGCAATATCTTTATCGCTCTCGGCTGCAGCGCATTGTGCCGCTGTATTTGTTTTTGGGCATTTGTATCGTCGCTATCTATTTCACCCAGCAACATCCGCCGTTACCCCTGTCTGAGTGGCAGCAATGGACGCTGCGCTGGTTAAGCTTTAACAATCAATCGCTTAAAGATTTTTACGCTTGGCCGCTGGTCGCAGGCGCGGCTTGGACGCTACTTTATGAGTGGGGTTTTTATTTTAGCTTACCGTTACTGTTTTTATTGGTGCATCCCAAACAACTAAGCCAGTGGCAAAACATCGCGATGCTGATGATAAGTTTGCCTGTGTTGTATTACGTTCTCACGCATACTATTATCAAGCTGTATGGGTTATTTTTGTTGGCTTTTTTTGCAGTTTGGCTGCAAGATTTTTTTAAAAATGTATTGGCAAAATTTCCTACGCTTATTTCCATCGCTTTATGCCTACTAACCCTGTTTATTTTATTTGAAACATCGGCGTATTCTTATGGGCAAATGCTACTTTGTGGCTTACTTTTTTGTTTTATCGCCAACGGTTTTACGTATTTTGGCGTGTTATACCAACAAGGTCTAAAGGTTTTGGGTGTATTAAGTTATAGCTTGTATCTGACCCATGGTTTGGTCATGTATGTATGGTTTAACTTATTACACTTGCATGACTTTAGCCAATCGATGACCGCTTATGTGTGGACGTACCCGCTGGTGTTGGTATTCGTTGTGATGTTTGCTGTTATAGGCTACAACTATATTGAAAAACCTTTGATGCATCGACCTAACTATCGCCGTGATGCGACAACAGTATTGCAATCATAGCGTAGCTTAATGAGTTCGTGATATCATAATCACTTAAAATTTTTAAAATCGGTAGTCAGTATGTTGTCCGTCATCCAAAATTTATCCAAAAAAACCCAGACCATCAAAGCAGAATTACAAGAGGACATCCAAGCGGTGTTTGACCGTGACCCTGCAGCACGTAACACACTTGAAGTGCTGTTGACTTATCCTGGCGTCCATGCGCTATTGATTCACCGCGTCGCCCACAGTATGTGGCAACACAATAACAAAGGCTTGGCACGGTTTGTATCCTTTGGTAATCGATTTTTGACCGGGATTGAAATTCACCCTGCAGCAAAAATTGGGCGGCGATTCTTTATTGATCATGGCATGGGCGTGGTCATTGGTGAAACCGCTGAAATAGGTGATGACGTTACCTTATATCATGGCGTCACGCTTGGCGGGGTATCATTAAATGAAGGCAAACGCCATCCCACACTGGAAGATGGCGTGGTTGTCGGTGCAGGTGCCAAAGTATTAGGCGGATTTACCGTGGGTAAATATGCCAAAATCGGCTCCAATGCTGTCGTTGTCAAAGAAGTGCCTGCCGGCGCGACCATGGTAGGCGGTGCCGCGCGTTTGATTCATGATAAAGCCAAAGCGGAGCAAATGGGGCTTGATAGCTTGGCAAATAATGGGGTAACCCCAACTGACGATTATATCGAAAAAACCGTCATCGAAAAAACGACCGATGCTGAGCAGGTGAAAGCGGTTGAACAAACCTCTATCAATACCTCTGCTAGCAATGAGGATGATTGCAATAAAATTAAGTTAGAGCAAGCGGGCGTTTTTCATCAATATGGGATTGACCCCAACACCCAAGACCCTGTGGCAATGACTTTTATCAAAATGCTCGAGCACATTCGCCAGTCTGAAGCACGCCTTGATGAATTGCAAAGTGCGATGTGCAAATTGGATCCAAATTTCTGCAAAAAACAATATAACAAACTTGATGTGCGCGATTTGGATGCCGTCGATCCGCAATTTTTTATGGAAGATGAATTGTAAAATAAATTCAACCCGATGATAAATATGAGATATTATTGGGTGACTGCTTAGGTGATTAGCTTAAAAAGACTGGGGCGTTGGTGTGGGTTTAAGTAAAAATTGATTGCTTCGTTTGGTGGTTTGCAAATCCGCTAATACCTGATCTAGCCAACCCGTTTCTGCGCCCGTCAAAGTCACATCGGGTTTGACGCCTACGCCATCAATTTTCTCGCCTTCACTTGAGTAATAATGAGCGACCGTTAGCTTTACTGCTTCGCTGTCATTGATGGGTACAATGCTTTGGATAGAGCCTTTACCATAGCTGGTTTCGCCATACACCTTAGCTCGTTGGTTGTTTTGTAGCGCACTGGCTAATACTTCAGCCGCCGAAGCAGAATAACGATTTTGCAACACGACTAGCGGTAAGTCGGCAAACTGGGCTTTGCCGTGGGTGCGCATCACCTCTTGTATGCCCTGGCGATTTTTAATCTGCACCACCACTTTATCGTTCATAAATAAGCTTGCGATATCATTGGCAGCTGACAACACGCCACCTGGGTTATTGCGCAAATCGAGTACCAGCACGCTAAAGGGCTGATTTAATTTGGTGAGTGCCATTAAAAATTGCTGCTGGGTATTGTTTTGAAATACAGGGATTTGCACCACCGCAACACCATTAATGATGTTGGCACTCATGGCTTGTTGTTGTACCAAGGTTCTTTGCACCACCACCAGATGTTTACGACGACCTTTATCCGATACTAACAAGCGAGCCGTTGTCCCTGCGATACCTGTCAGTAGCTGATCGACATCTTGCGAGGTTCGTGTGTTGTCTAGCTTATTATCATTGATTTGATGCAAATAATTGCCGCGCTGAATACCGGCTTTTGCGGCAGGCGAGTTGGGCAGCACATCATCAAACACCCAGCTATCTACATCGGCATGAAAACTGACACTCACACCAATACTACCAATATCGCCTTCGGTAAATAACCTTAAGTTTTCAAACGCGTTCGCATCTAGATATTCTGAATAAGGATCGAGCGCCGCTAAAGTGCCTGCCATTGCATTGTCAAACAGGGATTCATCATCGACATTGGTCACATAGTTTTGACGGATGATATCAATCATTTTGACAAATTTTTCGACCGTGACGGGTGATACTGCCCCTAACGCCACTTGCTGGATTTGCTCAGAGGCTGGCGCGATGGGCTGAGTGGCGGGATTAGTCACTATAGGGGGGGGTGATATAATATCCACCTCCCCGCCATCGTCAGCGCCATCATCCGTCAAATTATCGTCATCAGCGCCATCGGGTATACCATCAGGTGTATTCACCACACTAACGGGCACGGCAGTAGGATTGACACCCGCAATCGCTTGAGTGATTGCAGGTGTTAATGCCGTTTTATTGGTTTTTGCCGCAACTGAGGCAGCAGATTTAACCGGTGGTTTGACAGGCGCACTGACAGTCGGTCGGCTAGCAGCATAACCCAATGAACCTATTCCCCACAATGCCAGCGCGACAATATGTCTTTTGAAAGTAAGGTTAGATAGTGGTTTGAAACGCTGCATTACCATAGGATAGTTGCACCCATTAACTGTTAGTTTGCTACGATTAAGCTTTCACCTGTCATTTCGGCAGGTTTGGCAAGGTGCATTAAGTCCAATAGGGTTGGCGCCACATCCGATAGCTTACCACCCGTGCGAATATGCACAGTATTAGGCGCTTGCTCATTGACATAAATAAATGGCACTAGCTCTGTGGTATGCTGGGTGTGCACCTGTCCGCTATCATAATCTTGCATTTGCTCCACGTTGCCATGGTCAGCGGTAATCAGTAAATGCCCATGATTGGCAATCACGCAATCAGCAATGGTTTTCACACAGTTATCTAACGTTTCGACGGCTTTGACAGCGGCATCAAACACACCGGTGTGCCCTACCATATCGCCATTGGCATAATTCACAATCAGTACATCATACGCACCGGAATTAATAGCATGGGTCAATTTTTCAGTGACCTCTGGCGCACTCATTTCCGGTTGTAAATCATACGTAGCAACCGCAGGCGAGTTGACCAAAATCCGCTGCTCCCCTTCAAACTCTGCTTCGCGCCCACCACTAAAAAAGAAAGTCACGTGCGCGTATTTTTCGGTTTCCGCAATGCGCAGTTGGGTTTTACCTTGCGCTTGCAAATACTCGCCTAAGGTATTGGTGAGCGATGTCGGTTCAAAGGCAATACTGGTCAAGCTATTGTTTTGTAATTCATCGGAGTATTTGGTCAGCATCACAAATTTTGACAGCGTTGGCAGTTTTTCACGCGTAAAGCCATCAAAATCAGCTGAAACCAGTGCTTGGCTAATTTCGCGGGCGCGGTCGGCACGAAAATTCATAAAAATAACACTGTCATTGTCTTCGATAGTACCAAAGTCAGCGTTTTGATTAGCATAACGCACCCAAGTCGGTTTGACGAACTCGTCACTTTCACCTGCGCCATACGCTGCGCTAATCGCCTCAGCGCCTGACTGCACCACCCGTTCTGCTTTGGCTTGGGTCAGCAAATCATACGCTTGCTGTACCCGATCCCAACGTTTATCCCGATCCATCGCAAAGTAGCGACCAATAAGACTGACCAAATAAGCCGTGCCCTCATATCGCTGATTAAGCGTGGCAAGCGCTTGTTCTAATTGTGCAACATAATTGTCCGCACTTTTAGGCGGCGTATCACGACCGTCCAAAAATGTATGGATAAAGACCTGTTTTGCACCCTGCTGCAATGCCAGCTCCACCATCGCGACAATATGATCTTGATGCGAATGAACTCCCCCATCAGATAACAATCCCATGATATGCACATTGGCTTGTCGGTCATTGGCAAGCTGCACTGCTTCGGTTAATGCAGGGTTGCTAAAAAATTGCTGTTCGCGGATTTCTTTATGAATACGGGTAGAATCTTGGTACAAAATACGACCTGCACCCAAATTCATATGCCCAACTTCAGAGTTACCAAACTGCCCTGCGGGTAAACCCACGTCTTCACCTGACCCTGAAATCAACCCATGCGGATAATGCTGATATAAATAATCAAGGTTTGGGGTGTGCGCCGCGGCAATGGCATTATCACGCTCATCTTCGCGATATCCAAAACCATCTAAAATCATCAACACATGGGGGATTTTTTTAACCGTCGATTGATGGGTAACTGAGTTAGACGCTTGATTCATTGTTGCCTCTAGAAAAGCTAAAATAAGGAAAATACAAAACTAGTATTAAAAAAATTTTGAAAATTATAGCATAGCTCGCTTAATCTCTTTAACCCAGATTTTGCATCATTCTGTTAACTGCAAAGCCTGTTAAATGCTAAGCCTGTTAACTGTTAACTGCTAAGCGATATGATGAGAGCAAAAACCTTGTGATATGTTTTGACGGTTTTAATAGTATTTTGACCGTCAACTTTGATTAATTTAA
>ERZ501012.109-NODE-109-length-15686-cov-4.724586_pt1 | contig 15686 bp, 15 predicted proteins | sample MGYA00248887_ERZ501012 | MGnify/ENA primary metagenome ERZ501012 (study PRJEB25958, sample SAMN03398566) | human skin metagenome | study: EMG produced TPA metagenomics assembly of the Human Skin Microbiome Metagenome (human skin metagenome) data set. | reverse complement strand
GTTAAGTCGCTCACTGCTCGTCATTGGGCAGTGCTTTAATTATTGGGTTTGGTATTACTATCCCATCTTCATCGCCATCATTGCATTTATAGCAGCGTTTTATTTTATATCCGATTGGCTTTTACTATCAGCGATTTGCGTGAGTTTGGGACTCATTATCATCCACTTTTTTATGAGCAATAAATCTGCTCATGAGCAAGCTCTCTGATAGTACAAGCTACCTGACAGCTCAACCGCCAAAAAAATTATCCATTAATCGTTAGAATATTATGAACACACCACCTGATAACGTTTATTTAGTCGCCGCTACTTTTGCCATGGCGTTGGTGACTTTTCTCACCCGCTTGACCCCGATAATTTTGCCAAAGCGTTTATTGGATGCGCCCTTGTTGCTCGCGGTGAATAAAGCATTGCCATTATCCGTGATGACGCTGTTGATTTTAACTTCCTTGCATTGGCAGCAGCCTAAGCCTATAAGTATGAGTCTGGGCTTATCGCCATTACTTGTGGCAGAGATATTGGCGCTTTTAGTGGTGTTGCTCAGCTATCATTGGAAAAAGCAATTACTGCTAAGTATGCTGGTGGGGATTGCTAGCCTTAATGGATTTTTATGGCTACTAAATTTGATAGGTTTTCAATAGCTATAAAAAAAAGCCCTACTTGGGCTTTTTTTTATGAAGGATAACTTATTTATACCTCGGTTTGCACCCCGACGATATCCACAGGCGTATCAGCCACGTCTTGTATACCAGATTTTTTCTGTTTGGCTTTATCACTGCGTTTACGCTGTAATTCATCCAAATAATCTTCATCAATACCACCAGCGATGTATTTGCCATCAAATACCGAACAGTCAAATTTTTTGGCATCGCTGTGTTTGTCTTGTACCGCTTCAATCAAATCATCCAAATCTTGGAATATCAAACGATCCGCGCCGATGATTTTACACACTTCTTCCACACTATGACCTGAGGCAATCAGCTCATTGCGCGCTGGCATGTCAATACCATACACATTGGGATATTTGACCGGTGGCGCCGCACTGGCAAAATACACATTATTGGCGCCTGCATCACGTGCCATTTGGATAATCTCGTGGCAAGTCGTGCCACGTACAATTGAATCGTCGACCAACAATACGTTTTTATTTCTAAATTCAAAAGGCACTGCGCTTAATTTTTGACGCACCGATTTTTTGCGTTGCTGTTGACCTGGCATAATAAAGGTGCGACCGATATAACGGTTTTTCATAAAGCCTTCACGGTATTTTACGCCTAGATGCTGAGCCAGTTCCATCGCAGAAGTACGTGAGGTATCGGGAATAGGAATAACCACATCAATACCGTGATCTTCACCCCATTCTTTGATGATTTTCTGCGCTAACGACTCGCCCATACGCATACGGGCTTTATAAACAGAAATATTATCAATAATCGAATCTGGGCGGGCAAAATAGACGTATTCAAAAATACAAGGTCTAAACTCTTTGGCTTCGACACATTGGCGACTAAAGAAGTTATTGTTTTCATCAATAAAAATCGCTTCACCGGGCTTCACATCTCGAACGATATCAAAACCCAATGCAGTTAACGCAACTGACTCAGATGCCACCAGATATTCAAAACCGCCATTTTCCGCTAATCGTTGACCAAAAATCAGCGGACGAATGCCATTGGGGTCACGAAATGCCAAAATACCATAGCCCGTAATCATGGCGACCACCGCATACGCACCTTCGATACGTTTGTAGACGGATGTCATCGCTTCAAAAATATCATCGGGACTTGGATGCTGGATACCGAGTTTTTGCATCTCATGCGCTAGCACATTGAGCAAGACTTCTGAATCAGAATCGGTATTAATATGGCGCATATCTTCCATAAACAGTTCTTTGGCAATCTCTTCTGCGTTGGTCAAATTACCATTATGCGCCAAGGTAATACCATACGGCGAATTGACATAAAAAGGCTGCGCTTCCGCACTGCTAGACGTACCAGCTGTTGGGTAACGTACATGCCCGATGCCTTGATTACCGACAAGACGCATCATATGACGTGTCATGAACACATCGCGCACCATGCCATTTTCTTTACGCAAAAACAGACGTCCATCTTGACATGTCACAATACCCGCGGCATCTTGCCCGCGATGCTGCAGCATAGTCAGCGCATCGTATAGCATTTGATTAACCGGACTGTGAGCGGCTATACCGACAACTCCACACATATTTTACCCCTTTGATTTTTCACGGATGGCTATGAGACCTGATGAAAATTGAATGAAACTACCTTATTTGGCGGCTTAGAAGATGTTAGCCGTCAGTTAAACTTACCAATGCTATTGGCCCATTTGCCCTATTCCTTCGAAAGCGGCTTTCCCCAGATTGGCAGCAAGCTGTTGGGTGATTTGGGTCGCAAAAGGTGCCATTGGCAGTAGCGCATTGGCAAATTTAGACTGCTGCCAAAAGTCACGTTGACTGACAAAAGGCGCCAATAAACTCAGCACCATCAACACAATGACCAAATTTTTGACCAAGCCAAACCCCGCGCCCGCCAATTTGTCTAGGATGCTCAGTCTAAGCCCCTGCAAGGTTTTACTCATCACCCATAATACGATTTGCAGTCCCACGATGACAAATAAGCCAATTGCCAAGAATGCCGCAATGATACTAAGGCCGGTTGAGCCAGTGAATGACACAAAAAACGGTGCTAAAGGTTTTGCCAAATAACTGGCTAGCAGCAGCGCCAATAGCCAACCAAACATGCCCACCAGTGAGCGCAGCAAGCCATTATTAAACCCCTGCCACAACCCCATAAACAATACAAACAACACTACCATATCTAACAAAGTCATCGGGTCAAGCTCGTATCATGGGATTTACAAATTAGACGGTGAATGTTGGCTTAGACGATAACCGTCAATGGCTTCAACACAGGTTTGGATGAGCTCTGGTCCTTCATAAATCAAACCACTATAGAGTTGAATCAAATCCGCACCTGCTTCAATCTTTTTAACCGCACGTTGACCATTGTCAATGCCGCCTACGCCAATAAGCGCAACTGAGCTCGGTAAGCGTTCGGCAAACTGCTCAAGAACTTGGGTACTACGGTGGCTCAGTGGTCGACCTGATAGCCCGCCTGCTTCTTGACTGATTTTGTAGTCTTCTACCCCATTACGGCTTAAGGTGGTATTGGTGGTAATCAGCCCATCAATATCAAAACGCACCAATTCTTTGGCAATATAATCAATTTGGTCTTCTTCCAAATCTGGGGCAACTTTCAGCACTAATGGTACATAATACTGATGTTGGCTAGCGAGTTGGCTGTGACGTGATTTGATACCATCAAGCAGCGCCGTGAGCGCATCACCACTTTGCAGGTCGCGCAGGTTTTTGGTATTGGGAGAGGAGATATTTACCGTAATATAAGATGCGTAAGGATACACTCGCTCTAGACAATAAATATAGTCATCTAGGGCATTTTCAACAGGCGTGCTGGCATTTTTGCCAATATTAATACCCAAAATGCCTTGATATTTTGCACGCTTGACTTGCTCAATGAGATAATCGACGCCTTTATTATTAAATCCCATGCGATTGATAATGGCATGGGCTTCTTTGATACGAAATAGACGGGGTTTGTCATTGCCAGGCTGTGGTTTTGGGGTAATCGTACCAATTTCGATGTAGCCAAAACCCAACGCCGCTAACGCATCGATATATTCGCCGTTTTTATCAAGCCCTGCTGCCAAACCAACCGGATTGGTAAAGGTTAACCCCATACATTCAGTTGTTAGTTCTTGTTTACCGTACAAAAACCCGAGCATCCCAAATTTTTGCGATTTTTCGAGTAATGATAACGTGATTTCGTGGGCTTTTTCAGGATCGGTGTTAAATAAGAACGGACGAAGAAAGGCATACATAGTTGAATAAGCACTCACATTGCATGGGTGAATCTAATTGACTCTGCCCTTTATACAAGCAGAACTAACCTATTTAGCTTGAGAGATAGCACCCGTTGACGCTCTGTCTAGACTATCTCGTCAAAATCAGAAAAGCTATTATATCAGTGTTGACGCCAAATAAACACCTGCAATTTTCTTTGCTTCACCGCTATATTAACTACCATATCAGCTATCAACCCAGAGTATTTAGAATATAGATTGCAGGATTTAGCTTTTAACGTCCTATAATCAAAGGCTAAGGCACGGCTCGACCATTTGACAAGGCAATCCAACCGCGAATAATGCGATACAGATGCCATAAGACTGTGGCGACGATTATCAGGCCGCCTAAAGCACCGACAATAAAACTACCACCCATCGTATGATTACTATCAACGGCGGCGCCAAAAAATAGCCCGCCAGTCGCAAAAATCACCATGACAAAACCAATCACCCAAAAAAATATACTGTACCAAAACGTTTTGATTTGCCAATCAAAGTGACTATAAAGCCACGTGTTTCTAGCCTCATCGCGCTTTAAATAATTCATCACAATCGGAATAATCCAAGTCAGTCCCGCAGTAAAATAACTAAACAGCGCCAACGCATAAGTAATGTGGTTATAACTGATTTGGCTTTGGGTCACCGGTAAGTTTTGACTAAGCTGCGTGTATTGCGGTAACGCTGATGGATAACCATTCGCCCCACTACCAAATTGTGGGTTGGCTGGGTCAGGTGTGTGAGCATCTGTTGGTTTTTCTAGGTTCATTATAATTCTCCATCAATGATTATTACTTTTTTTATCGGGTTATACTGTAGAATTTCAATTGATTGTTATTGACTATTAATAGTTTACCCAAATTGGTTCTCGAATGGTAAATGGTTGGTGGTTGCTATCGGCAAACTGAATCGTCCAGCTAACAGGGGACTGCTGTGGTGCCAATGGCTCAAAGGTTGGTACTGGGATGATTTTTATGCGATTTTTTGCTGAATACAGCAAATAGTTGCCATCAGGCGAAAAGTTGGCAGGTTCAGCCAATCCTTCATTATTGATAGCGATGCTTTTTTTAGTTGCCATATCTGTAAGCCTGCCTTGGCTATTATCGCTGACATAGGTTATCAAACGCCCCGAGGGACTAACCCGAGCGATGGCATTGGTTTTACCAGGCAAGTTTAAAGGCAAAAATTGTTGTTTTGCAAAATAGTATTGATAAAGTTGCGGTTGTAAAAATTTGGCTTTATCTGACGTAAATATAAAGGATTGACCATCGGGTAACCACACAGGGGCTAAATCAATCGCTGGTTGATGCGTCAGTTGTTGTTTTACATTGCCGCTGCTATCGGTCAAAAAAATCTCTGGATTGCCCGGTTGGCTATTTGCTAGTAACAATTGGCGTCCATCGGGGGAGATTGCGCCGCTAAAATTATGGGTGCGTTTGGCAGAAATCCCAGAAACCCCGGAAACCACAGAAACATCAGTGACTTGCAAAGTCGCTCTATCAAGGATAACGACTTTAGGATAACTTTTACCTGCTTGAACCGTAAAAATCAGGCGGTCGCCTAAGCGACTGGCGGATAAGCTCATTATCGTCCCATTGACCTTATACAAGGTCTTTGGGTCGCTGCCATCCATTTGGGTTTCAATCAACTGCGCTTGGCGATTTTCCCCAAATCCGGTTAAATAAATAAAAATTAACTTGCCTGACAGCTGGCTAACATCCATGTGCGGCAAATTGGTTGGCGCAGTCGCTATGACTTTGGGCAATGAGGTCGAACTTTGCAAGGAGGTGCTAGATAGGGTTGTTGATGGCGAGCGCATGGTCTGACAGCCTGTCATCGCCAAGCTAATTGCCATGACAATTGCCATAACAGCAGCGCACCATAAACGGGGTAATTGATAATAATGCTTCATGTTATCTGTGGCTTGATTAAGGCAAAACATTATTGGCGTCTGGATTGAGCCAAAGTGGTCCATAAATCAAGCCATTGGGTACGCCATTTTGGGACGGGCTAATGCTAATGGATTTGCCATTGGAGACAATGGTAATGACATTTTTATTGGAGTAAATATAGTGTTGTCCATTGGGTGAGACCCCTGGGGCTTCACTTAACCCAACGTTATTTACAGCAGTTACAGAGCGCGAACCCAGATCCATCACCGCGCCTTGATTGGCCCCTGACAAATAGGACATTTTTTTACCATCATTGCTGATGCGCCCCATACTGCTCAGTCCGCCGCCCGTCAACCGCTGTTCACTACCGGTTGCTAGATTGTAGAGATAAATTTGACCTTTATTACCGCCTTTTTTGCCACCGGCTCTATCTGAAGTATAGACAAATGATTGCCCATCAGGCGCCCAACTAGGATAAATAGCCCCCACAGGGTCATTGGTCAAGCGACGAGAATTGCCACCTTGCGCCAAATAAATCTGCGGTATGCCGTTTTCAAAACTGCTACTAAATATCACACGACCATCTTTACTCACGGATGCGCCATAATTCATGGCTTTAAAATTCGTCAAATTGCTGACTGCCCCGCTGACAATATTGGCAGACATGACCTGCGGATAGCCTAGCGTGTCGGGCTGAACTTGGAAAGTGAAGGTTTGATTGTCAGCAGAGGTGTTTAGGGTTTTAATGGTACCGTTAAACTCATAAATCACTTTTGGGTTAAACCCATCTACGTCAGAAATGACCAAACGTGACACACGGTTTTTGGGCTTGCCTGTTTCCACCACATACGCAATACGCCCAGAAAAATCGCCTTTGATGCCTGTCAATATCTCATAGATACGGTCAGCAACCTTATGTCCCGCCATACGCAAACTTTGTGAGTTATTTTTGGTGGTGACGGTTTGCAGACCTTGCATCACCTCGCCTGTCGCCACATTAATCACTTCAAAATTGATTTCAACATTGCCACGATTGCTGCGCGTATTGCCGACCACCAAATAAGGCACGGCGTTATGCTGCCAGACAGGCAAAGTGACTTCACTACTGCTATGAGGTCGCTCTGGCAAATTACTATCCAAAGTAAATTGCCCCAAATTGGTCAAATCATTGGTGACAATCCCTGAGATACTCTCTGCGCCAGCAAATGGTACGATGGCAACTTGCAAGTTTGACCGTGGTGCCTGCTTGACCAGAGTAAAGTCAACATTATCGGCAGCGTTTGCTAGAGTTGGCACCGCAGTAGTAACCAAAGCAATGATTGCCGCTTTCAAAAGAGTATGGTTCATAATTAGCCTGCAACAGTTATAATTATTAAAAATTGGTTTTAAAATAATAGCATTGTTTTGATAGCCAAAAAAGATTTGGCAAGACTAAGCGCTACTACACTATTTAGCTTTACTACTTAGATTTACTATTTAGCTTTAAAATTGCCCGTCATGGTTCTTGCGCCATTTGGCGGGGGCGGCAGTGGACTTGATTGGTTGATTGCTTGTTGTAAGCTTGCTTTAAAAGCGGCATCACTGCTACCGCGAATAGTGATATTACTAATTGTACCGTCCGCAGCAATGCTAAATGACGCCGTTAATGAATTGCCATTACTATTGGTTGGTACATTCCAGTTTGCATCAATCATCGCCATGACTTGGCTGACATAGCCTGCCGAGCTCCCACTCGATGCACCACCACGCCTGCTAGAACCTTGACCGCCAGATGATTGTGATTGCGCTGCACCTGTAAATTGACCATCTTTACCCAAATCCAGTGACTTGATACTATTGTCGCTTTGCCGCTCGCTATTGGCATTGAGATTTTTATTATAGGCGGCATTGTTCGCGCGTATTTCGTTTTTTACCTCATCAATATTGCTTTCGGCAATTTTATAATCTTGCAGATTTCGCTGCTGGGTTTCATTGCGCTGGTTTAATTCATCAATCACGCCTTGTCTTTCAGCTGCTACTTCTCGGTCTAGCTTTTCAGCAAATAGCGCCTGCTCTTTTTCCCATTGCGCCTGCTTGGCGGCCAAATTATCTTTCACCGTTTCAATTTGATTGGTTGAGGTCGAATGGGGCGTGTTCATTGGCACAGTTGATAGGGTTTGGGAATTTAAAGAGGGTGTGGGCGCACCAGCCATCTCGCCAGCCGTGGCTTGGTTTTGCGCAAGCTCATTTTGTTGGTTGGCTTTGATTTGCCCTTCCATTGCCGACAACTGCTCAGGGGTAATCAACGAAGTTTCCATGGGCGCTGGCGGGGTGTTATGATAAAAGAAAAACAATAACCCAACCACCAATGCATGAGCAATGGCACTGAGCACAATCGCCCATACCGGGTAATCGGGTGTTTTGACGGGTACATAGACTGAGGTCACTTCAGCATACATCGTCTCAGTATTTCCTTATTCTAGCAAAAATGTTCAATCAAAAATTAAAAGGTCATCGTATTAGAAAGCTGCTTCATTAAAAAGCCACTTCGTTAAAAAGCTACTTGATTAAAAAGCTACTTGCTGGCTGTTTTTGGCGGTGCCGTTAACAAGCCAACCTTTTGGATGCCCGCTTGCTGCAAGCTTGCCATTAATTGGATAATATCCCCATATTGGTTATTTTGATCGGCATTAATCATCACATTGACATTGGGCTTACCATCAAACTGGTATTGAGGCTGAGATTGTAAATTATTCAAAGTCGCAATTAACGCCTCTTCGCTCATTGGCTCATCGGTTTTGTCCTGGGTACTTAAATATAGCTGCCCATCAGATTTTAGCGACACAATCACCGGTAACTGCGTGCCTTGCTGTAGTGATTTGGTTTGCGCTTTTGGCAAATCAATATCTACCCCCGTCGTTAGCATGGGCGCGGTCACCATAAATATGACCAGCAGCACCAACATAACATCAATATAAGGCACCACATTCATACCTGCATTGAGTTTTTGAGGACGGTTACGGCTGTAAGGGTTTGCTTTCATAGTGTCAAGTTGTTCAATAAAATTTATCTAATATTCATTTAGCATTTAGCGTTTATCTAGCGAGCGAGCGGAGGCATCATGGCAGATGAATTGAGCCCCGTCGGTAATTTGGTAGCCGTATCCACAGTTTGTCGCAGCAACATGCCTGTCATCTCATCACAGAACAGGCTACGACTTTGATAAACTTTATCGTTTTTTGCGGTAAAATGGTTGAAAGCCAGTGCCGCTGGAATCGCAGCAAACAACCCAAGCGCCGTGGCAATCAAGGCTTCGGCAATACCAGGGGCAACCGCAGCCAGTGTGGCTTGCGAAGAAGTCGATAAGCCCATAAAAGCCGTCATAATCCCCCAGACCGTGCCAAGCAGACCGATATAAGGCGAGACCGAGGCAATACTGGCTAGTAACGGCAATCCTTGCTCAAGCTCGAGTTGCTGACGCCCCAAGCCAACGCGAAGTTTGCGCTCGACGCCTTCAATGACGTCGCTACGTGCTTGGGTGTTTTTGAGCAGTTTTAAAAACTCACTAAAGCCAATAAAAAAGATTTGCTCAAGACCACTTCTATCAGGGTTACCTTGAACGCCTTTGTATAGGGTTGGCAATTCAACCCCGGACCAAAAGGTTTGCTCAAAATAATTATCGGCGCGCGTGGCAACTGCCAAGCGACTACTTAAACGAAAAATAGTGACCCAACACAACAAAGAAGCAAATAATAAGATGCCCATGATAATTTTGACGAAAATACTGGCGTGCGTTACCAAACTAACGAGATCAATCGAGCCTTCCATAAAGTTATGCTTCCCCAACCATCCAAATTACTAAATATAAGTCACTAAATATAAATTACTAAATATTTTGATGCCAGCTTGTTAACAGCCCGCCAGCCATACCCGATTAAAACCAAAAACTAGTGCAATTATAAGGTCGAGCACTAGAATTAACATAAGCATATTGTAACCAATAACATCTGCTAATCGTATAAAAATTTTGGGGCGTTGCTAGTATTGATGATGGCATGGCTGCTATGACTAAAAGCTAAGGCTAGAAAGCTAATGCTAAAAAGCTACTGATAAAAGTCATGGGTCGGCAATAAAATGCTGTGTTTGGGCATAAGATTGTGCCTCTGATTTGATTAGCGCCAACCATTCATTGGCAATGACGGGATGCGACTGAAAATATGCAATCATCCAATTGGCTAACGGCTTAGGCACAGGCACAAATTGGGTGGAAGGCAAAATGGATTGGGTGCCATTGGTGTCATCGCTGTCATACACAAGCTCAACCTGCGGATTTTTTTGAATAATTTCCACCCCCGTAATCTGCCAATTGGTAAAAGCATTATCAATCGCATAGGGCAACGATTCTGCTTGAGATAATTTTGATTGTAGATAGATGGGCTCAAATGCTTTGATGGTATTCACCCAATGCAAGCGTAATGCAATGTCAGGGTGTTGATAAAACACCACCAATTTGCCAGCAAACTTTATTTGCCAAGGATTAACAACTTGGTGGAGATGAATGCCAAGCATTTGCGCAAATTGCTCTCGCGTCAGCAATCGATCAAAGCTTGCTAGCAATTGACCATTTAGCGGATGTTGCAGTTTGAGTAGGTCGGATAAATACTCATAATGGTAAATAAACTTCATAGGCCGGTGCTGTGAGATAACCCCGTCCGTCACTTGACACCGATGCACTTTCCACTGCGGCATGGTATCAGTGATAAGCGCAAGCAAATCTATGATTGTATTATTGTTTGTACTCTTGGCTATAGTTTGTGTATTAACATCCGTTTGAGTGACTGGCAAGGGATTTCCTTTTAAATGATTTGTCTATCTAAAATGGTTTTTTTATCTAAATGATTTTTTTCATCATAATAACTTCATTATAAAACTTTTTTCATTTATTTGAGCCAAAAAAAATCATTACATGGTGAAATGTAATGATTACTCAAAAAAACTGTGGTAGTTAATAGGTAAAGTTAATAATAAGCAGCGTTTAGCAATAAGGCGACCGCTAAAAAGAACCAAATCATAAAGACGGTACTAAGCCATTTACGATGATAGCGCCAAGACTCATCATCGATTTTATTATCGGTTGCCCAATCATCCATCAAATCATCTTTGGCTGATTTTTTTGGTGGCTTTTTTGGTAGTTTTGCAGACTCTTTAACGCTATCTTTAAACCGCAAGTCTTTGGTTAATTGATTGTCCTCATCTTGGATGGTAAATAAATTAGACGGGTAATCTGCCAAATACGTTTGCTGACTATCGTAGCTCGGTAATAGGGATTTAATAGTTGCCTGACTATAATCACTCTCACCCACGTCACCAAAAACTAATTGAGAAGCCATACTTTGAGATGTTAGGCCCCTCCTTATATTATCATGTGTTTTGTTCATCTTCATGTAAAATACCCCTTTTTGATAGCTAACATTATAGGGATATCGTGCTTTAATTTAAGCATAGGTTTAATTGTGGTTTTGTTATACTTAGCTAACTTGTATTAGCAAACGTGCAGTTTTGAAACCGTTTGTAAACTGCTTATAGTTAAACTTGCGTACACTTAATTTATAATTTTTGGCACTCATGATTTATACCAGGATAAAAAATTTTATTTAACCTATTTATTTAAAAAAAATTATCTTCTATCGATAAATATTTGTTGTTCAGAGGCTTTGACAAAGTCTTCATAAGAAACCACCCCTTGACTATTAGGGGCATTCGTTGTTGGATTACTGCCCATCTGCGCGCGCTCATTTGAACCTTGATTTAGGTTATTGGGATTTGAGCTATTAGGATTTAGGGTATTGGGATTAGCGGTGTCAATTGGCGCCTCAGGCATCTGATTAGTCCTACTTGGGGTGTTGGCAAGCGTGTCTGACACTTGACTGGTAGTTATAGCGGGATTGACATTCGCTGGCGCGGTGGGTTGTGGGGTGGAAGCCACGCCGTTTCCTAATTGCTCACCGGTAATTACCACCGCTTCTGTTCTTAAATTCTCTGGTTGAGCGGTAGAAGCGGTAACAGCGGAAGCAGTTGCAGGCAATATCTGCGCCGATTGGCTAGGGTTTGTTGCCGTCACAATGACATTGTTTTGAGCATCTCTACTATTTTTCATCGCTTGATAACTGTGATAACTCTGATAACTGGGCACGACAACTTGGGTTAACAAACCGATGAGTGACATAACTAAAAGCGGAATCAATACCATCAGTACCGTTTTTAACTGGGTAGCAGGTCTAGCAGGTAAGCCATAATAATTGGCGCCTGCGGTCCCTTCGACTGCTAGCAAGTAAAGGTAAACTAAGACATTTACCCCAGGCACTAGCATCAATAGCGCAAGCCACCCTGTTTTGTTAAGATCATTGAAGCGCCGTTTGCTAACGGCAAGCTGTAGATAAAACAAAACCGCCACACCCACACTACTTGCACCAAGCAAACTCATCGGCAACTGCTCACTACTGGCATTTACCATGCCTTGAAAGCCACCAATCATCACAAATAGCAAAGCGACCAGCATTAATGCTATCAACGCATTGAAGGTGGAATACGCTAAAAACTGAACACGGCTAACCCGACCGTGCCAATCAAAAAACCGACGATTATTAAAGCCTTCATGTATCTCGGTTAACGTGACAAAAGACGTACCAACTTCAGCTTCAACTATTTCATCAACTTGCATTTTGTCAACTTGATGCACATTATCGAAGCTGGGTTCAATGGGGGGTAAAGACTGGGCTTTTTTTGGCTTGGGTAGACGGATGGCCATAATGAGCAACTTAATCTATAGGTTTAAACTTTTTTTTAGCTTAAGGTTTTTAGCGCAATATTTTTAACGTAGTATTACCCAAATTTTATAATATATTGGTTAGAATATCTTGAAATGGGCACATAAATTTGACATTTTTTGTAACATTGATTTAGTGACATTGATTTAATGGTTTGGCTTAATAGCAAATTTGTTACATAAATAATTTATTGAATGAGTAAATAATTTTTAACCTCGATAACACAACGCTGTAATGATCATTGAGTATTGATATGGATATTTCCCAACTCACCTATTTTGTGGTAGTGGCAAAAGCAGGCAGTTTTAGCCAAGCTGCCAAAACCTTGGCTATATCGCAGCCATCGTTAAGCCGCCATGTCCAGCAACTTGAAAGCGAGCTGGGTGTCGAGCTGCTGGATCGCTATCACCGCCCAATGACCTTAACTGCAGCAGGGCATTTTTTTTTGGCACAGATTGAGCCAATATTGTTACAACTTGAGCAAGCCAGTGAGTTGACTCAGCGCTTTGCCCAACCGCATCGAAACAATCATTTGACGATAGGATTTGTCGCCTCAGTGCTATATGGTTTGTTGCCTGAGATTATTTCTACAGTCAAACAGCGACACCCAAATTTGGATATCAAACTGGTCGAAATCAATTCAGAGCAGCAAATGTCAGCGCTAAAGTCGGGGGACATCGATGTAGGGTTTGGAAGATTTCGGCACAGTGACAACTTTGTGCAACAGATATTTTTACGTCATGAACGCTTTGTGGTGGCACTGCCAATGGCGCACCCCTTGGCATCACGCCCGGATGATATCGGCATCGCATTTAAAGAGTTGCTAGAAGATACCCTCATTTTGTATCATCGCACGCCCTTGCCAATGCTGCAAAATCCGCTATTTAATGGCGAAACTGACCAACTCATGTATTTGTTTGCCCGCTATCAGTTGTCACCTCATTTGACCACCAAAGTGCGCGATATCCAAATCGCTTTGGGCTTGGTGGCGGCAGGTGAAGGTATCACCTTAGTGCCTGATAGTTTAAAAACCGTCCGTACCGAGCAAATTCATTATCATCGTCTACGCCACGAAGATGCGACAACCCCGATTTTTATGAATGTGTTGGCACACCAATCCAATCCGTATATTGATGATTTACTGCAGGCGACTTACCAAGTGTATGAAGCTAAAGGCATTACCTACTCTAATCAATCGTTAAATTAAAGACATTTATATTAAAGGCTCTTATATTTAAGCCTTTAGTAAAATTTTATTTGCTTAGGCTAAATTGACGCTCTTGGTTGACACGGCTGATAAATTGTTGGGTAAATGCTTGATAATCCACGTCCGCAAAATCTGCTAGACGCAACATGGTCATGCCGGCATAGCCACAAGGGTTAATCATTTGAAATGGGGTCAAATCATTTTGTACATTGATGGCGATGCCATGATAACTAAAGCCGTGTTTTATCTTAAATCCCAGTGAGGCAATTTTACCAAGTTCTAAATCGTCTTGGTTATACACATACACCCCTGGCGCATCCGCACGCGCTTTGGCATAAAAATCTGGCGGCAAATAAGGCGTGATGACATCAATGATGATGTTTTCAGCTTTGCTGACCAAATCGCGCACGCCCCACCCCAACGCATTTAAATCAAATAAAAAATACACCACCAACTGCCCATGACCGTGCCAAGTGACTTGACCGCCACGATCGGTGTGGATGATGGGGGTATTATCTCTTTGCAAAATATGTTCAGGTTTGCCCGCTTGACCCAGTGTAAACACATTTTCGTGATCTACAATCCATAACTCATCAGCGCTAAGCTGCGCCTGCTCGCTGCTGGTAGATTTTTTTTGCTCGATACGCGATAACACGCGCGCCAGCATTGCCGCATGGGTGGGTTCATATTGAGCGTTTTGCAAATATTTAATTTCTAATGGTAACATCGCATTTCCTTGCAGTATCTTTTTGCGTTTGTGTGACAAACCGCTTATTTGTCGTTTGTAGCAATAAGATTGACTTTGCCCAGTTGTAAAAGAGATTTTTGCAGTATTGACTGATAATCAGTCATATCACGCTGCGCGACTGAGCCAAAATTTGTTAATTGACTGGTTAATTGACTGACTGGCATCAGCATCGCAGGGTTGGCGATACCGCTTTTTGCAAAACCGATGGCTAAACTGGCGTTATCGCCCCCCAAATAAAAATCTTTGATGGTAAGTTGATCGTCAGTCGGCGTATGGTTGCTCTCATTGTCATTGGGCGAACTAGTTGCAAAATCCAGCGTTAAATCCTGCTTTTCTTGAGTGACCAAGCTCAACTCGTCATAGCCTCTATCCGCAAGGTAAACCGTATCTTTGCCACCGCCCACATTGATGATGGTATCATGACCAAATCCTTTGGTGAAATAATATAAATCATTGCCCGTGCCACCCACTAGCACATCATCACCGGCATTGCCGATGAGTACATCATCATCAGCACCGCCTAGCAGCCTATCTTGACCGCTATTACCCACTAGCACATCGTCCCCCTGACTACCCCATAATAAATCCCCTACACCCTGCTGCCCAAGTACAGAACCGTCAATATGGTGATTGATGATGACGTCATTAGCTAAGGTGCCAAAATGCTGGTTAGCTTTATTGGCAAGGGATTTGGCTTCATAACTGTTCCAATCCAGTGGCTTGCCAAATGCTTGCTGATAATCTTGCGATATACGCGAAATGGCAAAACGGTTATTCAAGAACACCAAGGTATTGTATTCATCATACGTATAAAGTGGCGCATGAAACTGCCCACTGGGCAACATGCTCTGATTGAGCACTGCCAATTGGGTTATTTTGTCGTTTTCACTGATAGCTTGGCGCATGATTTCATCAACTTCATTAAACACATCTTTATCTTGCGGTTTTGCCGCGTTATCAAGCCACAAGGGTTTGACAAACCGTTGATACCCCAATTCTTTTGCCACCAAAAACTCATAATAAGTTGCCTCACCCTCCGCTTTGGCGCGTGCCATTCCATAGGCTTGTGGCGTATCAAATTGATACAAATC
>ERZ501012.107-NODE-107-length-15702-cov-5.731514_pt1 | contig 15702 bp, 10 predicted proteins | sample MGYA00248887_ERZ501012 | MGnify/ENA primary metagenome ERZ501012 (study PRJEB25958, sample SAMN03398566) | human skin metagenome | study: EMG produced TPA metagenomics assembly of the Human Skin Microbiome Metagenome (human skin metagenome) data set. | reverse complement strand
AGTTGCCTTATATCCACCGCCTAAAGGCGGTGGTTTTACGGCAACGGATGATAAAAAGCACCTTATAAAAGGTGCTTTTTTTATCAATTCACTGATGAACATATCATCTAGCTTGACTTAATTAGTTAACCGACTGATTAGTTAACTGACTGGGGTGCAAGAATAGTCATCTCTACACGGCGGTTTGGTTCATAGCTTGAGCCAAATTGTGTTGTCGCACCGCGACCAATAGCGCTGATACGGTTACCAGAGATGCCACGATTGACTAAGTAATTAGCGACTGCTGATGCACGGCGTTGTGATAACGCTTGGTTTCTATTTGCATCACCTTCCACTGAGGCGTAACCATTTACTTGAATGTTAGTTTGGTTATAGTCACGTAGTGTGGTAGCTACTTTGTCTAACGTATTATAGAAGTTAGGTAGAATAGTAGAATCACCAACGCGGAAAGTTATCGCTTCTGGGATAGACAAGTTAATGTTATTAGTCACTGGGTCACGTGTTACCGTCACGCCAGAACCTGCGGTTTCTGCACGAAGTTTAGCTTCTTGTTGCTGCATGTAGTAACCCACGCCTGCACCTAGTACACCACCGATTGCCGCATCACGACCGGTTTTTTCACCGCCTGTTGCTTTTGAGACCCCCGCACCTGCGGCTGCTCCTAATAGACCACCAATAAGCGCTTTATTGTTCGTAGTGCCTGTTGTTGTCGTACCATTTGGGGTTGTCGCACAACCTGTTAAGATAACACCGGATGCTAAAGTAGCTGCTAATAATTTAGTACGCATGAGTAATCTCCTTTGAATTCCTCTAGTTATAATTACTTAGTTATAATTACTTAGTTATAATTGTCACGCACCAACTTGTTGTTTTTATCTCATTTGCCAGATAAACCTGACAACACTCAGTTGCTTTGTGATTGAGCTCATTATGCAATAAACTTTTTCTTTAAATGTAATGATTTGTCTTAAGGATGTTGTAGGATGGCATAATTTGTTACAAAATATTTTCAAATATTCATTATCTATATTATTTATTTTTATATATTAACTATCTCGTGATTTTGTTGAAACCCATGCTGCATAGTCATTCTATTATCCACAGCTTATTCAATAACTTGTTAATTTTTAAAAAAAATTTTTAAAATTAATTTTACTGGGGTTTGTCGCATAGTAACAATAAACTCGAAAGAGTTGTGGTTGCCAGTGTAGAAAAATTTATTAGTGAACATTTTTGACGTTTGCTAAACTAACACTTATTTTTACAATTAACGAAGCCAAGTTAATGAAACCAAGTATTTTTTCTTATGTCTCATTCAAATAAGTTTTTTTGACTAAGCTTTGTGGGAGCCAAATATGACAAATAACGATAAACCATCATTGCTTAAAAACACGTTAAATAAACTGCGTAAAACATCATTACCTTTGGCGCAAAACGCCAGCTTAGCATTGGCAGCAGGCACTATTACCGGCAATTCAGTGCTGTTTAGTCTACCGCTTTGGACGATGGGGGCGGTAAAAACATTGACGGGTCATGCATTGGCCGATAAATCCGTGTTAAAAATAGCCAATCATTGGATCAATACCAACAATCGTTTGATTGAAAATATCCTGCCCGATATTGATTTTCGCGTCAACCTGCCTGATGACTTGTCGGTTGATGGCAAATATATTTTGCTGAGCAATCACCAATCTTGGGTTGATACCACCGTCATTCAATATATCAGTGAAAACCGACTGCCGTTAACGCGGTTTTTTGCCAAATACGAGCTACTGTATATCCCAATTGTGGGGCAAGCCTTTTATTTTTTAGACTTTCCGATGATGAAACGCTACTCGAAAGCAGCGATTGCTAAAAATCCAGCGCTGGAAGACCGCGATATCATCGAAGCCAAACGCGCTTGTCAAAACTTACTCGACAAGCCTTTTACCTTACTTAACTTTATCGAAGGCACGCGGTTTACCCAAAAAAAACGTGACTTGCAACAATCGCCGTATCAACATTTGCTAAAACCCAAAGCGGGCGGCATTGCACTTGCATTGGGTGCATTGGGTGACGATTTAGACGCTGTGCTTGATATGACGATTGTGTATCCTGACGGTATTCCCACCTATCAGGATTTGTGGCAAGGTAATATCAAACGCATCGGGGTGGATATTCAAAAAATTGCATTGCCAGATGACTTGCTACAGCGCCTCATGGATGGCAAATACCAACAGGATGAACAAACCAAAATAGATATGTACCGTTGGCTTGATGACTTGTGGCAGCAAAAAGATCAACGTATCCAAGCCATGCTCGATGATTTTACCCGTCATCCCTAGCGACACATCACTAGTGACACTACTAGTTAAAAACTCAGGTAAGCCATGCAAGGTATGAATTACCTACCTTGTACCCACTCACATTTTTTGCGGTATTGACCCCATTTTGAGCACTTTTTTATGCCAACTGCTAATTTAGATCCAAAATCCAGCCCAACGCCAAGCTCGAATATTAGCCAACCTCTCGCTGCTCACCCTGCCAAACCCAGTCGTTGGCAGTTAGCCTACGATACCATCATGATGATTGCCATTGTGTTGGACTTGCTGCTCATGGGGTTTGACGCTTTGATGCTAAGTAGCTTTATGGCAAAAATAGCAAATTGGCTAGGGTTTTTTGACAGTATCATCACTTATCAGCAAGGATGGCACGAGCCAATCAAAGTAGCTGGGGGTCTATTTACCATCTTTTTGATAGCCGAGCTTTTGGTTCGCTGGTTGATTGCCATCGCCCAAAAACGCTATTACCGCTGGTTTTTCTTTCCATTCGTGCATTGGTATGAAGTATTAGGCTGTGCACCGCAGCTGCGCGCATTACGACTGCTGCGCGTTGGCGTGATTGGTTATCGGCTGCACGAACTTGGCTACAAAGTTTTGCCCGCCAGTTGGCTTGCGACGATCAAATTTTATTACCAAATGATTATGGAAGAGATTTCTGATCGGGTGATTTTAACTGCGATTGACAATATCCGCACCGAAATAAGCAACACCGATGGACATTTGGTCAAAAACATCATCGACAAGCATCGGGATGACATACAAAAGGTCATTGTCGAAGTGCTGCAGCAAGAAGCCACACCGTTATTACAATCCACGCCCGCCCACCCTGCCATCTTTGCCAAACCATTGGCAGAACAAGTGGGCATTGCCATTCAGCAAGCGCTAACCGATACGCCCGAGCTGCACCGCATATTACGATTGATACCGATTGCCGGTAGTCTGATAGAAAACCAAATGCACAGCATCGGGCAACACATTGGGGAAAATCTAACCTTAAGCTTGACCACTAACCTTACTAAACCGCAAACGCTCACGCTGATGTATGAAGAAATCGCCAAAAGCTTGGTGCAAATTGACGTCACTAGCCCTGCGCTAGAAAAATTAGTTAGCGATATTATTGATGATAGTTTGACGTCACTTGCCAACCAAGTTCGCATTCAACAATGGAAGCACCAAATACGCTGATTGAATCCACCAATTTGGCTGGCAGCTAACGGCTGTACAACGCTTTTTTTATTGCCCTATTACAGCTTTGGTTGCCAAACAATAAATAGCGCGGTGAATGGTTGTTGTTTTAAATAATACTTGCTAATATGCGGTATGAATCGATTTTGATGTATAAAAAGTTATTATAAAAAGGTTTTTCATGACACAGCCCGCTGCCCTTGACTTGACCCAAGATAGTTCATCACAAAACTTACAAAGCCTTAACGTATCCGAGCAGGATGCACCGCAAAGTCAGCAGCCAGCCAACCCATTACCCACCGACCCTGTAGCCACGAGCGTGAAACTTACGGGCAGACTACTGAACTTTACCCGCCTAAATATTGAAGGCAATGATATCAAAGTAATTTTGACAAAGATTGCACAAAAGCTAGGTCGTCAACGCCAGTCCAACTTACCGGTGATTGTCAGCTGTCATTACCCGTTAAATTTAGCGCAGCTTTGGGGCGGCTTATGGGCACTAGGGTTACAGCCGATTGGGTTGGTCACAGGCGCCAATGACGCCCAAGCCAATGAGCTTCGCATCGCCATTTTTCCAGCAGATGGGCAGCGCATTGACGGCAAAGCACCAAAAAATGTGGCGACGGGTAGAGAGCGAAAATCAGACAGCACAAAAAGTAACCCATCCTCTCAACACGTTGCGCAATCCCCTACCCAATCACTCACATCCGACAGTCAAGCGACCAAACGACAAAATCAAACCACCAATGATATCGTAACCAATCATACTGCAAGCCATGAGACCACAGGCAATGATACCGCAGCTGCACCTGAAAAATTTGTCGCCTCACCGCATCACCAATCGCAACTTGAAGGCGATTTAGTGCATAGTCAAATTTTGCGCTCAGGTCAAAGTATCAACCATGTTGGGGGTGACGTGATTTTGACCAAAGGCATCAATGCCGGCGCGGAAGCGATTACCGATTATAGCCTACACGTGTATGGCAAAGCCGAAGGGCGATTGGTCGCAGGGGCGACGGGCGACACCAATGCCAAAATATTCTGTTTACGTTTTAACCCGTCACTGGTGTCAGTTGCGGGTACTTATTGCCTAAAAGAAAATATTCCTACTGAGTATTTGGATAAAGCAGTACAAGTCAGCTACTTGGATGGGCAAGGCTTGGTGTTTGAGTTGATGGAATAACAATCACCTAAACAACCACTTATACCACAATCTATGCAAAAATCGCCAATCTCTCGATTAACTTCGAAAAGTTTTTTATGCTAAACTAGTCCAATTAACCAAATTTAGGCTAACTAAAATTTAAGTCTTAATTTTTAACGATTTACGTTAATTTATATCCATATTTTTCAAACCAGTTTAGCGTGAATGTGTGTATGGCTTGAATGATTCAATACTGCCTCACTGACACCGTGCTATGAATAGGAGTATGCCAAAGTGGCAAAAATCGTTGTTGTAACTTCAGGAAAAGGCGGGGTAGGTAAAACCACCACCAGTGCCTCTTTCGCTACGGGTCTCGCCGTTCGCGGCTTTAAGACTGTGGTGATTGACTTTGACGTGGGTCTTAGAAACCTTGACCTCATTATGGGCTGCGAAAACCGCATCGTGTATGACTTTGTTGATGTTATCTCAGGGAACGCGCGCCTGTCACAAGCTTTGGTAAAAGACAAACAGCTCAATAATTTGTTTATCTTACCTGCCAGCCAAACACGCGACAAAGATGCCTTGACAGACGAAGGAGTCGCCGAAGTCATTAATGAGTTAGCCAAACAATTTGACTACATCGTATGTGACTCGCCCGCCGGTATCGAGCGCGGCGCCCAGCTTGCTATGTACCATGCTGATGAAGCCATCATCGTGACCAACCCAGAAATCTCATCGGTGCGTGACTCAGACCGTATCATCGGTATTTTGCAAAGCCGTACCAAAAAAGTTGAAGAAGGTACAGGCGTGGTACGTGAGCACTTGGTCATCAACCGCTACAACGCTGAGCGTGCGGAGCGCGGCGAGATGATGGATATTAATAGCATCTCTAATGACATCCTAAAAGTGCCGCTACTTGGCGTGATTCCTGAAAGCAATAGCGTACTTGAGGCATCAAACCAAGGTGTGCCTGTGGTGCTAGATCAAAATTCAAAAGCCGGTCAAACTTATGATGACATGGTCGCTCGTTTCTTAGGGGAAGAACGTCCCTATCGCCATATCGAGGTGAAGAAGAAAAGCTTCCTACAACGCTGGTTTGGAGGTTAGGCTATGGGATTTTGGAGTAATTTATTTGGCGGTGAGCAAAAGTCAAACAGTGCCAATACTGCCGCAGAGCGCCTAAAAGTCATCGTTGCTAGCGAAAACCGCTTGCACAATCGGTTAACCCCAGAGCGTATCGAAAAAATGAAACGTGAGATTTTGGCAGTGGTCAATACCTACGTATCAGGTGTCAACATTGATGACGTCAATATTCAACATCACAATGAAGCGAACATGGAAGTATTGGAGATGAATATCAGCTTGCCTGATAGTACACGCCAATAATTCATGTTGCGCTTAATCTAGTTTACTTTTAATCTAGGTTGCATTTAAAAAATTGTGACTAAAAAGCCCATGATGACATGGGCTTTTTTATACTATGGGCTAACTTAGCGCATACGGCGAATTAAATGGTCTTTTTGGATAAATTGGTGATACAGCGCGCCGATAATATGCAAGGCCGTAAACACCAGCAGCAACGTCCACAACAGATTTTTATGAATTTTTTCTAACGTGCCTGACCAATCACTGTTTTCACTGACAAAGGCTGGGATATCAAATAGCCCAAACATACTCACCCCTTCCCCATCAAACATAACAGAAAACCAGCCCGCCAAAGGCATGGCAAGTAAAATCAAGTACAGTGCCAAATGGGTTAAATGCGATAGTTTATTTTGCCATTTTGGCATCGGTACATCGGCGGGGGCTTTGGTGACAAAACGGTTGATAATCCGACCTACTGTCCAAAATAATACACTGAGTCCAAACGCTTTATGCAAATCAAAATAGGTAAAGTCAGTTGCATCTTCATTCAGCTCAATCATTGCCCAAGTCGCAATCAACAATACCACACTAATCCAATGGAAAATACGTGACGATAGCGACCATTTGTTGATACCGTGTGGGGCAATCGGCTGTGGCGCTTCATTTGCAGGAAATAATGCCATAATGGATTTTACCTTATCATGATTTGTTTTGGGTTATTCTAGCAATGTTTGGGCAAAATAAAAGTAACAGACTGTTGGCAAAATAGCACAAAGGCGGACCGCGTCTAACTATCTAAATCCACCAAGAAATGCGAGAGTTTGTCCAAATCTGGTACCACACATAGCTCACCTGCCAACATGACTGGCTGAAAAATATAGGCGTGCTGTAGGCTATAGTCTGCCAAATGCGGTGCGCGTGAACTCTCAACGAGCTCATCATTTGGCGCGTTTAAGGCGATTAATAAATCAGGGTAGTGAGTCGCTAATTCAGCTTGATAAGTGGCGTCATCAGCGTCTTTGAGATCAGCAATACGCACAGAATGAAAAGTCACTTCGCCGTGAATTTGCAAGGCAAGACGATGAATATCGGTGACGCTTTCTAACACCACTAAGTGGGTGGGCTGCTCATCTTTTGGCAACAAGTGATACACTGACACTTCTTGACCGCGCCAAAGATAATTCCAAATGCGCTCATCATAGTTATCAATGCTTAAAATCAAGGCTTGCGGTACAATCCAGTCAGGCGAACTGCTAGAAGGAATTCGAGCAATGGTTAATTGACCTGTGGTGATACTTAGGACGCCTACATCCTCATCTTGCTTAAAATAACGGTTTAAATCGTTTGCCATAGCCTGCTCATTTACTGATTAATAAGAAATTTAGGGGTCGCTGCTAGCCTGCCGTATTAGCCACACAAGGCGATTAGCTGTTCTGCTAACTGCTTAGGGGTGCCAACAAAAGTGACTTGGTTGCTTTCAATCATGCTTTGTGGTTGGCTTGCGCAGGTGCTACTGTCAGGGGATTGCGCCCAAATAATGCTGCCATTTTTTTTGACCGTCGCTGCCACATCACTGCCATCATTGCCCATACCAGAGAACACAATAGTGATTAAATTATTGCCAAACGCTTCACTGCAGTTACGCATGACGTCACTGATTGGCGGTTTGTAACTGCCTTGCCAAGGTTTACGCTGCAAAATCACCCGTCCATTGGAATCACACACCACGCTGTGTTCAATCGGTAAAATCAAACAACGTCCTGTCAATAATTGCTGGGTATTGGTCACTATGTCACAGCGCCACTCATTGTGACGATTTAAAATTCTTGGCAAGGTGTTTAGCGTATTTTGGTTAAAGTGCTGCGCTAGTAACAGCGCCACTGGCAAATCTTCGGGCAAATTATCTAAAAATTCCTTAATGGCGAGCGGTCCGCCCATCGATGCCGCGAGCAATACTACATATTTCCACGGTTTGATTTCACTTTTGGCAGCATCATAGGGCTCTAACAAATCGCTACGTTCTAGCATGCTGGCAATTTTTCGCTTGAGTTGGCGTTGCCATTTGGCATATAACAGACTTTCATTGATATAAGGCGCAGTGACAAAGCCCAGTAGCACAACCTTAGTCAAATTGACATTCTGTTGTTTTTCAACATTTTGAATGACGGCGCAATCGTCTGGGGTATCGACTAGCCACACATCAACTTTTTGCTGAAAATGTTTTTCGAACAGCTGTGATGCTGCCAAGCATGCCACGATTTCAAATCCCCAAGAACGAATGGTATCGCTAAAGGCGAGCCGTTGCTGATTTTCCTCAGCAACGATAAAAAATCGCAGCGGTGGGTACTTTGACAGCATGAATGATTGTATCCTTTACCTGGCCAGTCGGCTTAGTCAGTTTTTGCTTGTTGGGTAAAGCGCGCTAACGTGTCTAACAGCATTTGTTCTTGGAATGGTTTACCCATGTATTCATTCACCCCGATATCAAACGCGCGTTCACGGTGTTTTTCACCGGTACGCGATGTAATCATGACAATAGGGATATGCTGGAGCCGTGAATTATGGCGAATATGGTTGGCCACTTCAAAGCCGTCCATACGTGGCATCTCAATATCCAATACAATGACTTCAGGTAGCATTTCTTGCAGTTTTTCTAGCGCATCAATACCATCTGTTGCCACTTGGGCCTCATAGCCGTGACGTTCTAGTAAGCGCGAGGTGACTTTGCGCACGGTTACTGAGTCATCCACAATCAATACCAGCGGTTTGTGCGCTCGTTTGGCCGCTTTATTGGCTTTTTGCAGCTCGACTTTGGTAATGTTGCTGACATTACGCATCAATGCCACCAAGTCAAGAATGAGCATGACCGAGCCATCACCCATGATGGTGGCAGAAGAAATTCCATCGATATGGGAGAGCTGACGACCGAGCGGTTTGACGACCACTTCAATACGAGAGCCTGCAATCATATCTACTTGTAGCGCCATGCGCTGACCTAAGTCAGTACGAATAATAATCACTGGCACACTGCTTGACTGGTGCGCTAGTGCATCCACCGGGTCACTGCCGTACAAAATCTGATTAAGATAGCGCAAACGATAGGCTTGTCCATCGATATTGATAGTATCGGCATTCGTGGTATAAAAGTTAGCAATCGCATCGATATTAACACGCATCACACGTTCAATTTGCACCAATGGTACAGCAAAGTATTTATCCCCTGCCCTCACCATCAAGGCATCAGACACCGCAACCGTCAATGGTAAACGCATGGTAAAGCGTGAGCCTCTGCCACTTTCAGAGTCGACGGTGACTACACCACCCAGCTGCTTGACCTCACTTTGTACCACGTCCATACCGACACCACGACCCGAGATTTGTGATACGGATTTGGCGGTGGATAGACCTGCGTTAAAGATATACTGCATGATATCAAGTGTTTTTAGACTGGTATCTTTGGCAGAAATCAAGCCTTGCTCAATCGCTTTTTCGCGTACGGCATTGACATTAATACCGCGTCCATCATCGGTTAAGTTGATAACGATTTCACCGCCTTCACGCAGCACTTCAAGCGTGATTAAGCCTGTTCTTGATTTACCACTTTCAATACGTTCTTGCGATTTTTCAATACCATGGTCAACGGCGTTACGTAGCATATGCTCAAGCGGCGAGGTAATACGCTCAAGGATACTACGGTCAATTTCACCTTCATCGTTTAGGATTCGCAGTTCAACAGATTTACCCAGTTCGGTTGCTATTTGACGGACGACCCGTTGCAGCCGTGGCGTGATACGCGAGAATGGCACAGTACGTGAGTCCATCAACCCTTCTTGCAAATCGGACTGGGTGCGTGATAACTGCAGTAGCAAGTTTTCGGTTTCACGGGTTTTATCGAGCATGGTCGTTTTGATGTCTAACAAGTCCGATGCTGATTCCGAGAGCGATTTTGACAATTGGTTGAGCGATGAATATTGGTCCATCTCTAACGGGTCAAAGTCACTTTCTAACGCATGCTCATCACCGATTTGTGACAAGATTTGAATCTCAAGCTCTGTTTCCATACGGCGTAGCTGATCTGCTAGACGCTGTACAGTTGCGCCCATCTCTTCGATATTGTTCGATAGACTTGATATACCCATCTCGATTCGCGAGCGGTTAATCGCGGACTCACCTGATAGGTTAATCATGCGCTCCATAGCACTTGCAGAAATCCTAAGTGTCTCAGCATGAAGGTTCGATTGATCTTGCTCAGATTCAAAGTTACCCGTCATCAGCGGCATGACGCTTAGGTCGCGCTGTTTGACTTCTAACGCATCTTGTCCCAAACTACTGCGATAGATATCAATTTGCTCAATTTGGCTAGCTAGGTTAGCATTGGGGATTTCTTTTAAGCTATCAGGTTTTTGCGAGAATTGTTGCAGCGCGGCAACCAACGCCACAGGCGTTTGTGGGTTAAATTTATTCTCTAATACATAAATCGCATTTGCTAACCAGTCATGACACACGGCCAATAGGTTGCCAATCATACGCGTCGCAGGTTTGCGGCGGCTGCCTAGCTCTTCGTAGATGGTTTCCATTTCGTGCGCCAACGTGGCAATCCCTTCTGCACCGACCATTCTTGCGCCACCTTTGATGGTGTGCAATTCACGTTGCAAGGCTTGTAAGGCTGCAAGATCACTGTTATTACTACGGAATTCTTGTAGATGCTGGCTGCTGCTATCGATCAGTTCTTTGGCTTCTTCAAGATAAATTTTTAAGATATCTTCGTCAGGCTCTTGACCTTTCCAAGTCTCTAAACGACGCCCTTCAAAGTTGTTAATAATTTCTTCGATGTAGAGTGGATCATTTTTTGCAATCGCGCTATCACCCTCTTGGGCAAGTTGTTTTTGCTCCATCAACTCTTCAGGATTGGCTTCAACAATCATCGGCACTGCAAATACCAAGTCTCGACTTTGCACTGTACCAGCGATAACCTCATCAATTTGGTGGGCAAAATCGCTGGCGTTGAAGGAGCGACTAAATTGTCGAACTTGCTTGAGCTGCGAGGCAATGGTTTCATGCAGCTTTTGCACCAATGAAGCGGTATCGGCATCACTCGCTAAAATACCTTTATCAATGGCGTCATACACTTGCTCACCACGTAGCGCCATCTCGGCAATACTCGTTACCCCGAGTAGCTCTGCACCCCCTTTTAACATGTGCATATAATTAGCTAGTTCTTTGGTGACCGCTAAATTGCTAAGGTTATTGAGCCATTGGTTGTAGTAATTTTGTACATCGGGCTGAACGGTTTGCACTTCATCCAAGAAAATCTGCAACAGTTCATCGTCGGTAGCAACTGGCTGGTACTCGATAGCATCCATCTCAGCTTGGTACTGATTTTTTGCCAATAATTTTCTTAAGGTCTCAATCGCCTCTTCATTGATATTGACGCGCAGTCCTGCTGCAATGGCGTCAAACATATTGATGAGCTGATTGTGTACGCCCATTAAGGCATTATAAATGGCTTCATTTTTGGCAAATTGCGGATAATCAGCGAGTTTTTTATAGGCAAACTGTAAGGTGCTTGGAATGATAAAATAGCTCAAACCTTCAGTCGCTTGCGCAAGCCTTGACGCTTGTTGTTCAAGCTGCTGGGCATAGGCAATAACTTGTTCACTCTCACCAGCAAACCTAGCCTGTGCTTGCTGATCGGCATCGAGTAAATCATCAATCTCAAGCGCTATCAGGTCTTTGACAGTCAGTTTTGTGCTTTCATGAGGCTCAGCATTGGCATCTGTTAGCCGCTCAATCAAGTCGGCAACAATGTCAGTGTTATCTTCTATAACCGTTACATCATGATGGATTTTATGCTCATCAATGTAGGTTCGCAGTAGATCTGTGGCCTCTTGCAGGGTCAATAACTGGCGAGCCGTCAGCGGCATTTCATTATGTAATAAGTCGCCCAATACTTTTTCTACCGATGCGCTTAAGTGATAGACATTGTTAAGTTCAATCAGGGCTGCCCCACCACGCAAGGTATGGAATGCGCGTAATATGGCATCAGGCACATGCGTTGCAGGCTCACCCAAATGCTGGGTGATAAAGTTATCAATATTGACCAATAACTCGTCTGCTTCTTCAATAAATACGTCATCAGCGACATCCATTTCACTATTGATGTCACTAATGCCACTGACATCCTGTGGCGCTTGCGTTTGTGCGGTGGCGTGACCAGACGAGAGTGCCGCATCTGTGTGTGACGCACTCGGCGAGTCAGCCCCCTGCCCCATAAAGGCGGACAAGACTTGAGGGTAGCTAAAGCTGTCGCCATGTTTTTTGGCATAGCTATTAGCGACAGCTTGCCACAGTTTAATCACTGCGGGATAGTCTGTACGATTTTGGGCAAAAATCGTGATGAGCCCAGCAAATGCGTCAATGACATCAGCAACCAGATGTGAAACCCCCTCATCAACCGCTATGGTATGATCAAGCACGCGATTGAGCATGCTTTCAATCGACCAAGCAAGCTCCCCTAGCTGATTGGCGCCAACCATACGACCTGAGCCTTTTAAGGTATGAAAGCCTCGGCGGATTTCTTTTAAGGTATCAAAATCATCGGGCTTGGCTTGCCAAGCTGCGTTAAGTGGGGCAATCGTCTCAATCACTTCATTAGCTTCTTCGATATAAATTTCTTGAATATCTGGATCGCTGACCGCATCTGTGACCGTCGTTAGCTGCTCATATTCGCAAGCTACCACCTCAGGTAAGGCATGAATATCCGCTGTGGTTGATGGCGCAGTGTCACTTGCAACCTCACTGCCTTGAGCCCCATTGTCACTGTCTTCAGCCACACTAGCACTGACTGATACAAGGTTATCCAAGCCATTGGTTTCTGGCAGACCTGTGTTAATCGGCTGCTGCTGTAATAGATTAGTCGCTTGCAACACGGTAACCGCAGGGTCGATACTTGGCGCCCGCTGCTGCTGAAAATCTTCAACCAATATCGGCAGTTTGCGATGGGTATCTTTGATAAAGCCCACTAACGCATCACTAACCGCTAAAGTACCATCTAGCACACGGTTGAGCATGTTTTCTACTGCCCAGCACATCTCACCAATTTGATGAGCGCCCACCATACGACCTGAGCCTTTTAAGGTATGAAAAGCTCGGCGGATATCTTTGAGCGCGACTAATTCACGAGTGTCCACTTCCCATACGGGAATTTGCTCACCCAACTCAGCAAGGACTTCTTGCGCCTCTTCAATGAAAATATCTCGGATATCTTCATCCATACTGTAATCATCAGCTTTGAGGGCTTGCCTCGCAGCCGCTAGCGCTTGCGATTCTTGCACGCCAGTCGTTTGCGTGACAGCCGTTTGCTTGATAGGCGCTTCTGAAGCCGTAGCTAGCACTTGTGTTGGTGCTTTCATATCACTGGCAATATATTCGCCTCCATCATCGTAAATCACCGTATCACTGCCAAAGTGCTTGGTTGGCGCTATCACTTCGGCGGCGGTTAATGGCATTTCGATTAAGCCATTAAGCAATAAATTGGCACGGTTAAGCTGAGTTTGGGTTTGATCCAAAAATTCTTCATTAACAGACTGATTGGATAAATAATCCAAAAATAGCTCAAAGCGGGCAAGCATGTCGGCGATGGCATCACTGGCTTCCGCGCTTAATACCTGTACCGAATTTTTATGCATACGACTAAATAATAAGCGAATTTGCTCGACCAATTCTTTGGGACGTGTTAAACCTAATGCCCCAAAAACTTGAATGGTGGCAATCAATTCGTCATTGACTGTTAACTTATTTAAATCACGGGTTTGGATATATTGATTAAACGACTGTTTGATATGTTCAATATGCACGCGCGTTTGGCGCACCGCTTCATTTTGCGGATTGCTGGCATAGGCAAAATGCTTTAAGCCAATTTGGCTATCAAGGGTTTCAACCGTTGACAACAACTGGCTATAAAAATCTTGCAGCTGGCGTTCTACCTGCCAAGTCAGTGATGACGCCATAAAAGTATCTTGCGTCATCAAGCGCACATCATCGATAATTTGCGCCATTTGGTTTTCATAAAACACCCAACCGCGATTTGCCAAACTGTTTTTGACCGATTCAAGCAGCGGCAAAATGGTGAGGGGCTCATGCACTTGATAAATAATTTTTTCAAGTTTTTCTAATACTTGACTAAATAGATTATCAAGCGTGTCACTACTATTGATATCCAAGCTTGATAGCAGGACTTTAGCGTCATGCGATTTATGGGTTAACGCATTGAGCGCTAACAACACATCAACTGCCAGACGCGACACGGTAATATCAGGGGTGAGAGTCAAATCATGCGTCAGCAGCAATGACAGACTATTTAATAGCGAAGCATAAGCGGTTGGCGCAGGCTGCTCATTGATGGTTAAGTTATTGCACCACACTGCGACCAACTGCCAAAATTGACGCCAAGCAGGATTGATAGAAGCCTGGGATAAATAGCCAGCAACTTTGCTCAGCGCATCTAAATGTTTGCTATCGTTGGTCTCGTTTTGTAGTAGTTGCAAACTAGTATAACGCCAGACTTTGAGTAACTCTTCGGCTTGGGCACTGTCCCATGGGTGTTTGATGTCTGGCGTGGCTAATTGGCTTAAAAATAATAAAGTATTGTTTGCAGCATCTTGGATGGGCTCATAAGTTGATGCTATGCCAAGCAGCTGCTCAAAATAAGCGATTCGGTCATTGACCCAATCGGTATGAATCTGCTGTTTAGCTTGTACTTGTTCAATGTCAAATTGCAACAACCTCACCGCATGGCTGATTTGACTAAAATACTGCGGGGATAAAGTTTCTTGCTGAATGGCGATAGTGGTTTTATCAAGCGTTTTCGCCAGTTTTGATAAGGCGGGCTGGTTAGCAAGCGCGAGCGCACCGGTGATTTGGTGCAAATGTTGACCGATTAACTGCCACGCTGGCTGCGCGTCATGTCGTTGTAGCAACTGGTTAAGCTCACCAAATACGTCTTTTAAAACAGGCATCAACCAGTCTAAGGCGATCAAATTACGTTGTTTACTCATACCATATTCCTAGGACAACGACTGTCAAAAACGATGACGATTTTTATCGATTTTAAGGTAGCTGTAACGCAGTCGTTTATTAATTTCTTATATCACTTAAAATAACTTACCCGCTGTCTGGCGTCAACTCAGGTTGATACCTTTTATAAGTTATAATGTTCACCCATTCGCGCTGCGATATTTGCCAATGCTTTGAGCCAATCTAGGACAACCGTTTTGCAATCAAATAACGCACGATATCGCGCTACTCAAATTGCCGAAAATCATCAATTAACACATTGTTGCGGGCAACCAGTTGGTATTGACCTGCCTCTAAAGGCATCGGTTGCTGCGCATCTACCAAATTTTTGCTAAAAAACTGCCATTGCGATTTTATTGTTGGTATTAGCGAAAATTTATCCCTGCCAACGTCTTTAAGCTGGTGATCAAAACCACAGCGTACAACCCCTGATCTAAGAACCTGTTCACAATCTTTTCAATAATAAAGTGATAAAAGCGAGATTGGTAAATTGAAGGCTGGTATTTAAATGACGCTCACAGTTTTTCCATAAACGTCTGTTTTTCTCAAGCCAAGCGAACGAACGTTCTACAACCCATCGCTTTGGTATGACTTTAAACGTGTGCAGTTCAT
>ERZ501012.104-NODE-104-length-16070-cov-6.236278_pt1 | contig 16070 bp, 12 predicted proteins | sample MGYA00248887_ERZ501012 | MGnify/ENA primary metagenome ERZ501012 (study PRJEB25958, sample SAMN03398566) | human skin metagenome | study: EMG produced TPA metagenomics assembly of the Human Skin Microbiome Metagenome (human skin metagenome) data set. | reverse complement strand
TCAATCTATTGGCAACATTTGGCAAGGGCTCAAGTGAGGTTAAGGTCGGTCAAATCACGCTGGTTGAAAACACTGCTGAACTGCCAAAACGTACGCCAGTGACGCTACCGATTGTCAGTATCAACAAATTGTTAGGCGCGGATATCGCCACCGACAAAGCCATTGAGATTTTAGAGAGTCTACAAATCAGCACCGAGTTACAAGGCGAAAATCTAGTTGCCACGCCGCCGAGCCATCGTTTTGATATCAGCTTACCCGAAGATTTGATTGAAGAAATCGCCCGCATTTATGGCTATAACAATATTGCCAACAAACTGCCCGCGTTTACCAGTAACTTGTTTGACAATAAACGCCAAAATGATCTGCATAACTTAAAAATGAGCTTGGTCAATCAAGGTTATTTTGAAGCAGTGAGTTTTAGTTTTAGTGATGCCAAAGTCGAAGCTTTGTTTGATGGGGCGCATTTTGCTGCACCACTCGCGCTTGCCAATCCAATCTCAAGTGACTTAGCGGTCATGCGTCGTACCCTGCTGTCTAGTTTGTTGCCTTGTGTGCAATATAACTTAAACCGTCAACAAAACCGCGTGCGTCTGTTTGAGACGGGTCTGCGTTTTGATGGCAGTGATATCGCAAGCTTAAACCAAGTGGACACCTTGGCGATGGTGGCAGTCGGCAGCACTCATCCAGAGCAGCATCATGACAGCCGTGTGATGGATTTTTACGACCTAAAAAATGACGTCGAATCGGTTTTTCCACGGTTTGCGCAGTCCGCTATCAGTTATCAACGTAGCCAGCAGCTGTTTTTACACCCCGGTCAAAGTGCCGATGTACACTATCAAGGCAAGGTGATTGGCTGGTTAGGTCAGTTGCACCCACAGATTGCCAAAGCCTTGGATTTGCCGACCACTTGGGTGGCGCAGCTGAATTTACAGGCAGTGATTGACATGCACCAACAGGCATTGACCATTATGACGCCAAGTAAATTCCCACAAGTACGCCGTGATATCGCTGTGGTGGTAGACAAGTCGATTGCTATGCAATCAATGAAAGATACTATCAAACAAGCCGGGGGCGAGCTATTAAAAGAGGTGTGGTTGTTTGATGTATATGCTGGCAGTAATTTGCCTGAAAATCAACAATCGCTTGCTTTTGCACTGGTCTGGCAAGACCTCGAAGCCACGCTTTCTGATGAGCGTATCAATGCGCAAATGGAAGCTGTCATCGCTGCGCTACATGAACAGTACCACGCAACACTACGTATGTAATCTTGGACTAGCAAATTATGACAGTCGATACAATGTTTTTCTTTGATTTTAAAGTAAAAATAACTATCGACTGTATTTGCTAGAATCGCTAGAATAGGAGCATTTAGTAGGGTGGGTATGATAATGAATATGCAAGTTGAAGGAAAAACCTTAACCAAATTAGAAATGATCAATCATTTGATGGAAAATTTGGGCATGACGCGCCAAGACAGCCGCGCATTTGTGGAGAATTTTTTTTCAGAGTTGTCAGAGACGTTGACCAAAGGTCACCAAGTCAAGCTATCGGGTTTTGGTAACTTTGAGATTAAGGATAAAAGCCAACGTCCAGGTCGCAACCCAAAGACTGGCGAGATGGTTCATGTCACAGCGCGCCGCGTTGTTACCTTTAAAGCGGGGCAAAAAATGCGTCGCAGTATTGAAGATAAACTTTTCACAGAATAAGCGCTTTATTGTTTTTAGATTATTTCCAGTTAATTTAGGCGTTTTAAAATCAGTTGCTGCATTTTGACCGTAAAACATTCTGTCCATAAATTTTAACCATAAAAAAAAGAAGCTTAATGCTTCTTTTTTTTATACCAATTATGTCTCTATTTAGCAGCAGAGGCGGCTGCACTGGCAGCTGCTGGTGTCGCAGGGTTTTCACCCCAGATAGCTGGGTATTTATAACCTGGGAAAGTTTTGTGGGCGTATTGTTTAAATTCTTCTGAATTATACGCATTGGTCACGTCTTTTACCCATTGTGTGTCTTTGTCTTTGGTGCGAATCGCTGACCAGTTGACATACGCATAGCTGGGTTCTTGGAACAGCGCTTCAGTCAATTTAATACCTGAGCTGGTCGCATAGTTACCGTTGATGACTGCAAAGTCAACGTCTGAGCGCGCACGTGGTAATTGTGCGGCTTCTAGCTCTACCAATTTGATATTTTTTGGGTTTTCTGCGATATCATTTTTTGATGCGGTCAATGGGTCGATATTGTCTTTAAGTTTTACCCAGCCCAGTTCGTTGAGCATCACCAGCGCGCGTGCAAAGTTGCTTGGATCGTTCGGTGCAGCCACGGTGGTACCGTCTTTGACTTGTTTTAAGTCATTTAATTTACCAGGATAGATGCCAAGCGGTGCGGTAGGCACTTGGAATGCTTCAACGATATCTAGGTTGTTGTCTTTTTTGAAAGTATCAAGATAAGGTTTGTGTTGGAACACGTTGATATCAATATCGCCATCGGCTAAGGCTTTATTTGGGCGCACATAATCAGAGAATTCAACCAGTCTGACTTTATAGCCTTGTTTTTCTAACTGCGGTTTGACAGAGTTTTTGACCATGTCACCAAAGTCGCCCACGGTAGTACCAATCACAATTTCAGATTTATTCGGGTCTATACCTGTACTTGCCGCTGCCGTGGTCGTTGTTGAGCTTGCGGTAGTCGTGGTCGTAGTTGTGGTGGTGCTGGCTTGTGCTGTGGTTTCGGTTTTGCTTTCAGGTTTGCTACAACCGACTAGGGCAATCCCTGCCACCCCTACGGTTGCTAGCAGCTGCGCGATATGGCTTGATAAATGCGTTAATTTCATACCTTCCTCCAAAAATGAAAAAATAAACGGACAAAACAATCAGTTTACCTTAACATATTCATAAAAAAAATGTTATTGAGAGTTAACCTATGGATATGAAATTTTTTCATAATTCCTAGAAAAACCATCAATAACAATTTTTTAAACAGCCATCAGCTAAAATTAACGTTTATCCAGACGGTGCGCCAAAATATTACCGACTGATTGGATGATAATCACCATCACCACCAATAAAATCACCATAAAAATCATCACGTCATTTTGGTAGCGGTTATAACCATAGCGAATCGCCAAATCACCGAGACCGCCACCCCCAATCATACCCGCTGCCGCACTATAAGAGAGTAAACTAATCATCAAGGTAGTGATACTTAAAATCAAACTTGAGCGTGATTCGACTAATAACACGTTACGAATAATCGTCCCTGTACTTGCACCCATTGATAACGCCGCTTCGATGATACCTTTTGGCACATCACGCAGATTTTGCTCAACGAGCCTAGCAAAGTAGAAGATACCGGCGACACTCAAAGCAAGCGATGCCGCGATTGGACCAATAGTGGTACCGACAATGAGGCGCGTGACAGGAATAATCACAATCATCAAAATCACAAACGGAAAAGCACGCATAATGTTGGTAAAGTTGCCAAGTCCTGCATACAGCGATTTGTTGTCGGCGAGCTGATTTTTACTGGTCAAAAATAGCGCGACGCCGAGCAATGTGCCAAAGATGACTGACGCAACCGTTGAGATACCCACCATAATCAGTGTTTCCCAAAAAGCTTGCCAAATTTCTGCTTTCATCCCCAAAAGATTATCAACCGCGCTTTGCCAAGTTAATGTATTTGCCATGAAATTACCCAACGATTCAATTTAAAACTTAAAAGATTATCCAGCCATCGACCATGTTTGTGCGCCGTTAATCATCACTAATCAGCAGTTGCCCAATCGGCGTGGTGGCATGAATTTGTCCCGAGTGTACGTCAGCGACCTCAAGCAATCTGCCTTTATCAAGCAGAGCAACGCGGTTACACAGCTTGCGAATCACGGACATTTCATGGGTCACAATCACAATAGTGACGTTAAACTTGTCATTAATATCCTTGAGACAGGCTAACACCGATTTGGTGGTCGCAGGGTCGAGCGCAGAGGTGGGCTCATCGGCGAGCATTACATGAGGTTTGGGCGCTAACGCCCGTGCGATACCTGCCCGCTGTTTTTGACCGCCAGAGAGCTGGGCAGGGTAGTGGTCGGCGCGATTGACCAAATCGACAATTTCAAGGCATTCCATCACCCGCGGCATGATGGCTGCTTTTTCCCAACCTGCAATCTCTAGGGCAAAGGCAATGTTTTGTGCCACCGTGCGATTTGCCATCAGATTAAACTGCTGAAAAATCATACCGATATTTTGACGGGCATGGCGCAAATCGTGGGTGGACAGCGAGGTCAGCTCCTTGCCATCAATGGTGACAGTGCCGCTATCTGGGCGTTCAAGTAAATTAATCAAGCGTAGCAAGGTGGATTTTCCTGCGCCCGAATAACCCATCAAGCCAAAAATCTCGCCTTGTTGGATTGAGAGCGATGTCGGCTCTACCGCGGTAAACCAGTTGCCATCTTGGGTTTGGAAGCGTTTGGTAACGTTATCAATGGTAATCATGATAATAAAAAATTTTGCAGTGGCTAAAAGAAGGTAATTTTAGCACAGCTCGTCGTCAGCGTTTAGTCGCTTTAACGAATAAATAAATGCCGAATGGTATGTTTAATTAAATAATAGAGGAGAAAAGCAAAAAAAATTTGTGATAAAACTATAGGCAGAGATAAAAGCGGTTACGATTGGGTGATAGGTAATGTGACCAAAAAGCGGGTATGACCATGCACTGTGTCGGTGATAATACTACCGCCATGGGCTTTGACAATCTGCGCGACTAAAGATAGCCCGAGACCTGAACCTTTTTTCTCTTGTTGTAGCCGTACAAATGGGCTAAAAATATCGGTGCGTTTGTCTTTAGGAATGCCTGTACCTTGGTCGATAACCGCAATACACACCTGATGAAATTCTGGCAGGTGCACAATGTCAGATTTTTTACGGGAAAAAATAGACGATTTATTTTTTGGTTTGTTAGCCAGTTTGCTCGAATTTGCTTCGCTAGCTGCTGTGTCCGTTGCTGTGTTTGTTACTGGGGGTATAGTGGTCGCTGACATCGTAGTATCAAAGGTGATGTCATCGCCGTTTGTAGGGGCACTGGTGGCATCTTTTATAGGGGCGGGGAAAGCTATTTCATCTTTTTGAGCATCGGTACTTTTTCTGGCATCGGTATCTTTTGTACTCTCTTGGATGGTAGGTAGGGCATCAATTGCCGATTGATTACCCGCATCATCAATGGCATACAGCTGTACGCTCACAGGTGGGATGCCATGAAGATGGGCATTGTCGAGCAAATTACGCACGAGGTGGGTGAGAAGTTTGGCTTGTCCTTGGATGATAATATGACCACCTGCAAAGCTAGCTTGGGGGTAGTGCTGAATCTCGTTTTTAATTAACTCATATAAATCGACATCTTCTACTTTTTCTATCGCATGACCGGCATCCATACGACTGACGAGCAAAATACTTTCCACCAAATCATTAAGACCCGTCAAATCACGGTTGATGGCATCAGCACGTTTTTGTACTTTATCTTGTATCGTTTTGTCAAACTGACTTGCCAGCATCGTCATCATTTCAACTTGTAGACGAATACGGGTAATTGGTGTGCGAATCTCATGCGAGGCATGAGCTAACAGCAGTTTATTGGCATTCATCAAGGTTTCAATGCGTTCGGCGGTTTGGTTAAAACCGCGCGCCAAAATGGTAATTTCATCGTTGCCCACAGGCGTGACACGGGCAGAGAAATCGCCATCACCCAGTTGGGTGATTTGCCGACTTAGCTGATTGATACGCCATGTCATGGTGCGCGCAATCATCCATAACATGCCCGACATGATGAGCAGCAGTAGCAAGGTGCCTGTCAATAAATTAATCGCGGGCGAAATCGCACGGCGGTTACTAAGTTTTGATTGGTATAACAGCACATAACCCGATTGGCTATTAACTCGAATTTCGGTCGGGTGTTTTGGATCATCTCTAGGAAACAAGGATAAAAAAAATGGCGGATTTGGCGGTAAGGTGGCAGGCAGCCCACGCATGATCATAATCGCTTCGCCACTTTTGCCATCGTATAGACCAAATTTGGCGTTCAGTGAATCGCTATAGATATTAAAACTACGCCGCACGAGGGCAAGTAGATAGCGGGTTTCGAGATTTTTTTGTTGGTTCTGTGCCGTGCGCAGCTCAACTAGTAACGGGTCTAGCTGCTGGGTGACTTGGCTGGCAATGACTTGGTGGCGGGTGTTGGCAGAAGTATCGTGTACCAAGTGGCTTAAAACTACCATTGCCCCAGCAAAAATGACCAATGCCAGCATAACGCTGGCAAATAACTTGCTAAATACACTGTTAAATTTTATGCCGCTCAATCGCACACAGAATCCAAAAATCGTGGGTCATCACAGGCTATTATAATAGCTTTGCTAGCATAAATAACCAAGGATGATGACCTTTTGCGTGTTAAATTTGTCAAGCAATCTTACACTCTTACACTTGGTCAGTGGCAAACTGATAGCCGACACCACGCACTGTGATAATGCGTTTTGGCTGGCGAGGATTGTCTTCAATCAGCGCGCGCAGACGTGAAATATGCACATCAATGGCACGGTCGATGTTATCACTGCTGTCATCGTTTGGCATCGCATGCCACAGCTGTTCACGGCTCAGTACTTTACCTGAGTGGGTAGCAAAGTAATGCAATAACTGAAACTGATGAGTAGTTAAACGCACCGGCTCATCATCAATCGTCACTTCATGGCTGTCTGGATAAACCTTTAAGCGACCAAATACTAAGTTATCTTCTTTTTGCTGGTGAAGCGGCAGGTCGTGACGGCGCATGACCGCACGGATACGCGCCAACAATTCACGCGGTTCAAATGGTTTTGAGACATAATCATCCGCGCCCATCTCAAGACCCAATACACGGTCAGTGGTGTCACCTTTGGCGGTGAGCATGATAATCGCTGTTTGCGCCAGACGGCTATCTTTGTGCTGACGAATACGTTGACACACTTGCATACCATCCATATCCGGCAACATCAAATCTAAAATCACCAAATCAATGGATTTGGCAGGGTTAAATAGCGTCTCTAACCCTTCTGTTGCGGTTGGCGCATGCTGAACCTCATAATAATTCATGCCCAAATATTCGCTAATTAACTCGGCTAAATCTGGATCATCCTCAATCAATAGTACGGTTTTAGTACCACTATTATTATCTTCCATCACCAACTCCAAAAATTCTCTAAAATAAATCAGTTGTTATTATTGCTTTTGCTCATCAAAGCTAGGCTTCTGTCAGCAATCAAGAGCCTATTATCATAAAGCAATAGACTGCCAATATGATAGTCTCTTACACAGATTTATAAAACTTCTTAGCTGCCAATCATACAACCCGATTAATCCAATTAATGGATAGCCCAATTTAAAATTGTACTGGGCTACTCATTCTTAAGTTTCTTTACATTGTATAAAATTGTAATGAATTATTGCTTAAAGTGAGTCTTGGCGCTCTATTGCAAGGGTTTCTGCTTTATGTTTAGCAAATAACCGAAAAAACCGCTGTTTGCCATCATCTAAATAGGTATAAATCACAGGCACCACAATCAAGGTCAATAAGGTTGAAGTAATCACCCCGCCAATAATAGCGTGTGCCATCGGTGCTTGCTGCTCCGACCCTTCACCGATGCCCAGTGCCAGCGGTATCATCCCCATCACCATGGCAGCGGTAGTCATCAAAATTGGGCGCAGGCGCGTTTGCCCCGCGAGCATAATAGCTTCATTTCGGCTCAAACCCTTTGATAAAGATTCTTTAATAAAATCAATGAGCAAAATCGCATTTTTACACACCAATCCCATCAGCATGATAATACCGATGATAGAAAACATATTAAGACTAGAGCCGAATAAAAATAACGCAAAGAACACCCCAATTAGCGACAACGGCAGCGATGCCATAATCGCCACAGGGTATAAAAAGCTATTAAACTGTGAACCTAACAACATATAAATAAACACGATTGCCAGTCCAAGCGCGGTTGTTGCGTAGCCGATGGATTCTGCCATGTCCTTGTTAGAGCCTTGTACCGCAAAGCTATAACCGGGTGGCAGTTTCATTTCGTTTTGGATTTTTGTGATATCCGCGCCGATATCACCTGCCGGTCTGCCGTCCGTGTTGGCTTGGACTACCACCTCACGAAACAGCGAACGGCGGTTGATTTGCGGTGCACCCAAGGTTTCACTAAAATTCGCCACTTGCGATAGCGGTACTAGTATCGGCTGACCATTTTGGTCCATACGGCTTGATGACAAGTACATGGATTGTAGCTGCGAGATGGTCTGGCGGTTGTCGTCATTTAAGCGCACGTTGACATCGATATTGTTGCCGTTGTCATCTTTAAAGGTGCTCACATTATCACCGGCCAGCAGTGGGCGTAATGCTTGTCCGATTTGTCCAATCGAAAGACCGGCATCATTTGCTGCTTCCCGGTTAATGGTGACATTGACCATTGATTTGGGCTGTTTAAGCGTGCTTTCCAAATCTACCAAGCCATTGACGTTTGAGAGTTTTTGCATAAACTCATTGGATAAGCGTTGCAGCTCATTTAAATCATTGCCTTTGATGGATATCATAATCGGCTTAAGACCACCGCTGACCGCCATGGCAGCGGCTGCCACTGAGGTGACTTTGATACCGCCTACCTGCTGCAATTGCTCACGCATGGCACGGTTTAAGGCATCTAGTCCGCGCGTGCGCTCATCTTTAGGCACTAATGATACATTCACTTGTACCCGATTGTTACCGCTATAGGACATGGCATTAACCGTGGCATAAGTATTGGTAACCTCAGGAAAACTTTGTAATACCGCGTTGACTTGTGCTGCTTTTTGCTGGGTATAGTCAAGATTGGCATTGACAGGTGTTTCAAATTTGACTTTGATTTCATTCATATCCGCTTGCGGGACAAACTCTTTGCCCACCAACCCCACGGCAAAAAACGCGGCAACCAGCGAGCCAATTGCGATGAGCACAGTTATCAAACGATGGCGTAAACTCCACGCAAGAATATGGCTGTATAGATTGGTCAACCGATCTAATAAGCGCTGAAACCCATCTAATAGCCAAGCAATCGGTCGCTTGCGAAATGAAACCCGTTCATTGACGCGGTCATGTTGGTGCGCGGCATCTGGGTCTGGCCAAATCGAAGACAACATCGGGTCAAGGGTGAAGCTGACAAATAACGACAGCAATACAGCGGTAGAAACAGTCACACCAAACTGATAAAAAAAGCGTCCGATAATCCCGCCCATAAAAGCCACGGGTAAAAATACCGCCACAATCACCAGCGTTGTCGCTAGCACAGCAAGCCCGATTTCTTGGGTGCCATCAAGCGCCGCTTGGCGGTGATGTTTGCCCATACCCACATGGCGTACGATATTTTCCCGCACCACAATCGCATCATCAATCAATAGTCCAATACATAATGCCAGCGCCAGCAGGGTCATCATGTTGATGGAAAAACCAAACGTCCAAATCGCCGCTAAAGTACCGAGCAGCGAAATGGGCAGCGTCAATCCTGTAATAATGGTGGATCGCCACGACCCTAAGAACAACCAAACAATAAACACTGCCAATATCGCCCCTTCAATCAAGGTGCGTACCACATTATTTAACGAGCCGCGAATACTTTTTGAGCTATCAGCCACCACCGTCATGGTGACACCTGGGGGTAGGGTCGCTTGGATTTCTGCCAGACGCTGTTGGGTTTTATCAACCACATCAATCACATTGGCATCCGACATTTTGATAATATCCATTGCCACCGCAGGTTGACCATTTTGTAGTGACGCTGACTCAGCCTCGGCTTGTCCATCAACGACTTGGGCAACTTGCGATAGGTACACAGGCACGATAGCACCCGTACTTGAGCGATTTTGGGCGACAATGATTTGGTTAAACTCATTGGGTGTTTTGACCAACCCGTTGACTTGAATCACCATTTCTTGGTTTTGATTGTTGATGGTACCGACAGGTAATTCGACGTTCTCTGAGCGTAGCGCATTGCTAATTTGATTGACTGAGACTTTATAGGCATTCATTTGGGTGGGATTGAGCAGCACACGGATTTGACGCTGCCGACCCCCCAAGATATCGACACGACCCACCCCTGTGACTGTTTGTAGCTGTTTTTTGACCGTGTTGTCTAAATAAGTGGATAATTCCCGAAGCGACATTTTGTCAGAGCGAAACGTGACAGACACTACAGGTGCGTCGGCAGGATTGTACTGCGCAACGATAGGCGTGGTGACTTCATCCCGAAAGGTGGGGGTCACCAGTGCCAATTTATCACGCACATTTTGCGCGGCAACATCGGACGGGATATTTAAATCGAACTGCACGATGACTTGTGACAGGCCTTGTTGGGTGACGGAGGTCACTTCTTTGACACCGGCGATGGTATTGACTTGGTCTTCAATTTTTTTGGTAATGTCGGTTTCGATGACTTCAGGCGAAGCACCACTATAAACGGTATTGACCACCACAAAAGGGAATTCAATATTAGGAAATTCCTCAACTTTCATGCGAAATGTTGCCAGCAATCCAATGACCATCAGCGCGAGCATGATCATGGCGGCAAACACAGGATTGTTGATACTGACGCGGGTGAGCCACATAGCAAATTCCTAATACCAAAATTTTTAACAGTGAAATTTTTAACAATATTGAATGATTGAATGAAACACTATCAGTAGGTTATTTGAGCACGACTTTTTTACCCACATCATTGGCATTGAGATTTGCCACAATCACTGTGGTGTTAGGCTCGATGCCAGCAATTAAATACTGACTGGTATCGTCAAGGTGTTTGAGTACCTTGATAGGCTGTTTGGTAATCACATTGTCTTTACTGACCACCAAAATCGTGCCAGCTTCTAAGGTTGGATTTGTGGCGGATTGGTCGGTGGGTTTATTGGCTGCGCCTTTTGCTCTAGATTCTAGAACCACCGCTGACATAGGCACCAATACCCCAACTTGTGCAACCCCATAATTAAGCTTGCCTGTGGCATACATGCCCGGGCGAAGTCCAAGATTACGCTGAGAAGGCTTAACCGCGATATAAATGGTCAGTTGGCGAGTGGCGGCATCGACTTGGGGCGAAATGCGGCTAATTTGTCCGATGTACTGATTGGTTTGATTACTAATAGTAAAAGGCACTTGTTGACCAAGTTGTAGCTGTGTTTGTGCTTCGCTAGGGACATTGGCGGCAAACTCAAGTTTATTGGGGTCAATGATTTCCATCAAGGCTTGGTTTTGCGTGACTACCTGTCCGACATTGACGCTGCGGCTGCTGACAATCCCCGTGGTAGGGGCATAAATCGTGGTATCACCAAACATTTTTTGTGCACTACTTAATTGGGCTTGTTTGGCTTTGATGGCTTCACGCTGGGCAATGCTGTCTGCCACACTACGCTCATACTCTATTTGTGAGACAAAGCCTTGCTCGAGCAAAATTTTGTTGCGCTCAGCAAGTTTATTGGCGACGATGGCCTGTGCTTGGGCGGCAGCAACATCGGCTTGCGCTTGAGCGAGTTGGTTTTTACTATCACTGATATCAAGTCGCACCAGTGGCTCACCTTTTGCCACCGTTTTACCCACATCAGCGAGCACTTGCTGCACTTGCGCATTCACGGTTGATTGCACCACTGTGTGGTCTGAAGGCTGCAGTGTCCCTGTCACGGTGACACTCGGTTCAAATCGGTCTGCTTTGGCGGTGATGACATCAGCGGCTAATAGCTGAATCTCGTTATTGGCGATTTGCGTGGTGGCTGACGCGGTGGTGATTTGGGTCTTTTGGGTTGACAACGGGCTTTTGCTATCGTTTTGCTGTTTTTGGCAACCGCTCAAACTCATAACAGCGCTAGCCACGGCTAGGCTTAATGGTAGAACTTTGGTGATAAACTTCGATGTTATCATGAATGAGACGTCCTCAGCGCAAACAATCAACTTAAAAAAATATCAAACGATGTAGAAATAGCCAGTGCAATAAACTTTTCTAAGCTTATCTCAAGATGTGTCACTAGCATCATGGAATCCGTGTATATTAACATGGGTGTATGGGCAATCTACCAAAGCAGTCACCAGATCAAATCCGAATGGTCATCGGGATGTTAAAAATGAACGATAAGTGCATCGATTTAAGCATACTTTGCAGCAAAAAAGTATGGTAGTATTTTAAAAATATCACCATACAGTTGGTTTGTAACTATACTGTGTGAAATATTTGTTATATCTTATAAAAATTATTTAGAATAGCTTTGTTTAATTGTCAAAAATTGTACCAGTTGCTTTTGAGGGTTGAGGCATCATTTGATAGTTGCCCCAACGCCTATAACTTAAAGTTTTGAGCAATCGCTATAGGACAATGGGTAGCAAAATCGTAGCGAAACAACCATTAGGAAAATATTATGGATGCAAATTTTGAAGGCCTAAAAGTCATGATTATTGACGATTCAAAAACCATTCGTCGTACCGCAGAGACGTTACTTGCCAAAGCAGGCTGTGAGGTGACTACTGCCGTTGATGGCTTTGATGCGTTGGCAAAAATTGCGGATACCAACCCAGATTTGATTTTTGTCGATATCATGATGCCACGCCTCGACGGTTATCAGACTTGTTCACTAATCAAAAACAACGCAGATTTTGCTGCCACACCCGTGATTATGCTGTCATCAAAAGATGGCTTGTTTGATAAAGCGCGGGGTCGTATCGTCGGCTCAGATGAGTACTTGACCAAACCATTTAGTAAAGAAGAGCTATTTGATACCATTGAACGTCATCGTCCTGCGTCTTAATGCGCTGTGCTTCTTCATGCGCTGGGTTGAAGCTAAACAGCATGCCATTGCTTGCAACTGTTGTTAACCCCTAAAGTCTGCAATCACTCGATATGACTGAAATATAAGCCCAGATTGCAACCTAGCTAGACGTAGATTTGGGATGCGTGTTTAGTTTAACCGTTGTGCTGTTGGGTTTTTATTTCCACCGACATACAAAACAGTAAAATATTAATGCAATCAATAATTAGGTAAAAGGGTAAGTGTATGGCCAAAATCTTAGTAGTTGATGATTCACCATCAGAAATGGCAAAATTTCGAGATATTTTGACTCGTCATCAGCACGAAGTCATTGAAGCGCATACAGGCGAGGATGGAATTCAAAAAGCCAATGAGTTTTTCCCCGATGTGATTTTGATGGATGTGGTCATGCCAGAGATGAACGGCTTTCAAGCAACCCGCAAACTTACCCGTGACCCAAAAACCAGTCATATCCCTGTCATCATCATCAGTACTAAAAATCAAGAAGCTGACCGCGTCTGGGGCAAGCGCCAAGGCGCACGGGATTATCTCAGCAAGCCGATTACAGAAGAAGCCTTAATCACTGTAATCTGCGCCGTGATGGAGTAGGTTTCGTGTCCTCAAACGGCTTTATCGAGCTTTTAAGACTCGCTAACCGCGGTATCAAACGACAAAAAGGTACCCACTTTGACCAAAGAAATCAGTGGCTAGGGGTTGCGTTTTCGTTAGGTGGCCATCACTTGGTAGCCCCACTCGGTGATGTGGCTGAGGTACTATCTTTGCCTGCCTATACCTCGGTGCCTTTGTCAAAACCTTGGCTGCTAGGGATTGCCAATGTTCGGGGACGGTTATTACCGATTACCAATTTGTCGAACTTCTTAGGTTTACATCCATCAGGCTTAAATTACCAATCAGGCAATCAAAAGATTTTGGTGATTGATCAACCCAAGCTATTTAGTGGCTTACAAGTTGATGAGGTATTGGGTATCCAAACCTTTAGTCGTGGGCAATATCAGCCTATCGAGATGCCGAACGATTCGCCGCTCGCGCAGTATACGCATGGTCGTTTTAGACAAAACGAGCAGATTTGGTATGTGTTTATGCCAAGCTTATTGGCGCAAGACACGCGTTATTTAGAAGCAGCGTTATAACCTAATTTTCTAACTCATTAAAACAATTGAGGGTTTACCATATCATGGATACTAAAACTTCGACCCTAAGTACCAATACCAACTCCCCTGTCGCGGTCGGGCCTAGCAAGAGTAATTATCGTTTGAATAGAGGGGGCTCAACCAACTGGATTATTTGGGCAAGTATTTGTGGTGGTGTTGCTAGTTTGGCATTTATTTATCGACTCTACCAATTGCTGATTTTGGTACGTCAACAGAATAGTGTTGCCCATAATTTTTTGACGATTTGGTTGCCCTCTATTTTGATTGTATTAGGCGTAATTGGGGCGATTTACTTTTTGACCCGCCAGATTAGTGCCAAAACCCATCGCGAAATGGTAGAACGTGAACGTGAAACGCTGCGTCAGCGTCATGAGATGGAGGTTGAATCTGAACGTGCCCGCAGAATCCAAGAAGAAAACGAACGTAACCAAATGGCGATTTTGCGTTTGCTTGATGAGTTAGGTGACTTAGCGGAAGGTGACTTGACCGTGAACGCAACGGTATCAGAAGACTTTACAGGTGCGATTGCAGACTCGGTCAACTTTGCGATTGACCAATTGCGTCAACTGGTTTCTGCGATTAACGTCACCGCAGAGCGAGTCGCTCGCGCCTCTGACCAAACCCAGGCAACGGCAGTTGAACTAGCCCAAGCCTCTGAAAGCCAAGCGCAAGAGATTGCGGGAGCCTCTGCAGCGATTAATGAGATGGTGGTGTCTATTGACCAAGTATCTTCAAATGCCGCCGAATCTGCTGCGGTTGCGGACCGTTCGGTTGCGATTGCCTATAACGGGGCAGAAGTGGTACAACGTACCATCGATGGTATGAATACCATTCGTGACCAGATTCAAGAAACCTCAAAACGTATTAAGCGCCTCGGTGAATCATCGCAAGAGATTGGCGATATCGTTGGACTGATTAATGACATTGCTGACCAAACCAACATCCTTGCGTTGAATGCGGCGATTCAGGCATCGATGGCGGGTGAAGCAGGTCGTGGTTTTGCGGTTGTTGCTGACGAGGTACAGCGCCTAGCAGAACGTTCAGCCACAGCGACCAAACAGATTGAAACACTGGTTAAAACCATTCAGGCAGATACGAACGAAGCCGTGATGTCGATGGAATCAACCACCGCAGAAGTTGTACGCGGTGCGAAACTTGCAAAAGACGCGGGTGAGGCGCTTGAAGAAGTACAAACTGTATCTAACAACTTAGCATCATTGATTCAGAATATCTCAAATGCGGCGCGTCTGCAGGCGGCCTCAGCGGGTCATATTTCAAATACCATGAACATCATTCAAGATATTACCTCGCAAACCACATCAGGTACCATGGCAACCGCTCGTTCAATCGGTCAGCTTAATGAAATGGCAGCAGCGCTGCAAGAATCAGTATCGGGCTTTAAATTGCCAGATGATGCTTTAGCACATGCTTAATGGGTAATGATTGATGGCTAATTAGGCTTAGTACTCAACAGTTAGCTAAAAGTAAGGGGTGGTTTTAACCACCTTTCTTTTTATGCGTGTTAGCTCTTATGTGTGTTAGAACCTGTTCACGATTAAAAAAGCTGATAAAATAATGTGTTAAGCAAATTCAAGTAACATAAAAAACTCATGAGAAAAGCGTATCCAAGTGACATTAGTCGAAAACAATTTGAGCTCATATTACCCATTCTAGAAAGTGCTCGGAAGAAGACCAAACCAAGAACGGTTGACCTTTATGACGTATTTTGTGGCTTGCTATATGTACTAAGAACAGGTTGCCAATGGCGACAGTTGCCCCATGACTTTCCTAAATGGCGCACCGTCCACTCATACTTTCACAAATGGAGCGAGCTTGATGAAGAAGGCAACAGTCTGCTTCAAAAAGCGCTAAAAAAAATTAGTCAAAAAAGCGCGAAAGAAGAACAACCGTAAGGGCAAAACCAGTTTCATTATCATTGATGCTCAAAGCGTTAAGAACACAGATACTGCTAAATACAAAGGGTATGATGCTGGTAAGAAAGTATCAGGGATTAAACGCCATATTGCAGTAGACAGCCAAGGCTTGCCGCATGCTATCTGTATTACCACTG
>ERZ501012.98-NODE-98-length-17135-cov-43.862295_pt1 | contig 17135 bp, 17 predicted proteins | sample MGYA00248887_ERZ501012 | MGnify/ENA primary metagenome ERZ501012 (study PRJEB25958, sample SAMN03398566) | human skin metagenome | study: EMG produced TPA metagenomics assembly of the Human Skin Microbiome Metagenome (human skin metagenome) data set. | reverse complement strand
ATCAACCATTTTTATATATAAAGGCGTTTCAACAATGGTAAACATAAATAATCTCACATACTACATTGTAGTAGTATAACAGACTATGCATTTAAAATTAACCTCAAAATTTAAATGCTATAGGCTTAGAAAAACAGGTAATGCGAAGGTTATTCACAATTTAGCAAATCTACGCCTGCCTTTTTAAGCTCCCCTTTCGCCGTCACATAATGATATAGCGTACTACTCGGAATATCGCCAAGTTCTTTACAAATGGACGGTATACTTCGAGTCTGATCTTGCATGAGATGTTGGGCATAGCGAAGTTTCTCTTCGGTCATGATTCTAGGTCGTCCGCCTTTACGTCCTCGAGCCCTTGCAGCCACAATCCCCTCTTTTACTCGTTGGCGAATGATATTGCGTTCCATTTCAGCAAAGGCGGCCTGAATTTGTAAGAATGCTCGTCCTGCAGGGGTGGTGGTATCCATCGGTGAGTTAATGGCTTTAAAGCCAATGTCTTTTTCAGCCAGTTCATCAATCAGCTTTATAAGATCACTAGCTAACCGCCCTAACCTATCTAAATCCAATACAACAAGCACATCGCCTTTTCGTAAATAATTTAAACAATCATCCAAGCCTTTACGCTGAGAATTACTTCCCGATGCCTTATCTTCAAAAATCCGTTCACAGCCGATTTCTTTCAAGGCATCCATTTGACGATCTAGCAATTGTTTACCTTCAGATGTTGACACTCGAGCATAACCGATGAAACTCATTTTTTATTACTAACCTTTACTGTCTGTGGTCATTGCCTTCATTTATGAGATAGCTAACAACAACCCAACTTTCCGTTTAATTGTCTCAAGCTCAGCTTGACTAACATTGCCTTTATGCTTTGCTTTACGTGCTTTCCAATCCAAACTTTTGACTTGATCTGATAAGGCAACATTTTGTGGGGTGCCATTAATAGTGACTTCAAATGGATAGCCTTTGATTTTGGTGGTTAAGGGACAACAAATCAGTAAGCCTGTAGCTTGGTTATACGCCTTGGGCGTTAATACCACAGCAGGACGATGACCTGCTTGTTCATGTCCTGCTTGGGGATCAAATTCTAGCCAAATAATATCACCAACCTCAGGTACATGACTCATAGCAATTCCTTACCGACAGGCTGACCAAAATCGATTTCGCTATGCACATTGTCTGGGGTGATTTGACCTAATAGTTGTTCCAGGGTTTCTTGAGAATCTATAATCGGTTCAATGATAATCCGCCCTGCTTCGGCTCGTACATCAACCTTTTTTTCGGCACTCAAATTTAACTCGGTTAAAATCCCTACGGGAATTCTAACCCCAATACTGTTACCCCATCTTCTCATCGTGACTTGCATTTTTTAGCTACCTAGCTTTTGATAAAAATTTAAACTTAATTATACATTGTATAACTAAAGTTATCTAGCGTTAAAATCAATCACGACAAACTAATTTTATTGAATCTTATCATAGAAAGATAATTTTGGCTTTATCGTGAAATAAACCTAATAAAAAAGCGCCAAATTGGCGCTAATTTACAAACTCACGAAAAACAATTGATTATCGTGAGTTTTTTAAAAGAATCAGAATTTTAGTCAATCACCTAAAACTCGACAAAATTACTTAGCGTGCTATATGGTCCGAATTCTGTGCTGACCCCTTAAAGCTTTCAACTAAAAAAACCTTGGTCTTGGCGAATTATCCTTCTCTTTTTTCAGTCGATTTGCCTCAGCCTTTAAAAAATCATACCAACTCAGGCTAAACGGATGACTTTCTACCCAATTTTGTTTTTCTTGAGATGAGGCTATTTTACCCGTTTTAGCACTCACCAAGTCCATGCCTTGAATGTCTTTGGACAGTTTGCCAAACAATTTTTCTAGCACGTTTACAAAGAATTGAGCAACGGCTTTAACGACTGTACATACTGCTCCAATAGCGTTTGTTGCTGTGTCAAGCTGTTGATTTTGTTCTGCATTTCGTCTTTTAAGTTTTCTAAGTCGCTGATTAATGCCGATAAATCCGTTTGTTCTTGCTCGCTCTGCTGAATCGAGTTCTGTAAATCGCTCACCAAATTCGTCAAATTGCTCAAGGACTGCTGTATTTCGCTGTCGTCGGCGGGTTGTATATTCTCCAATTTGATCAATGCTGTTTGTATTTTTTGTTGCAAGAGTTGAAATTCTTCCCGCCCTTTTTTCAGTGTTGCTATTTCGGCGGTCTGTAGCTTGTTTAATTCGTCCAAGTAGTCGTTGATTCGTTGATTGTGGGATTGGGTCTGCTGTTGGATTTGCTCGTCGATGTGTGCCAAGAGCTGTTCGTATAGCTGTGTTGAAAGTTGCTTGGCTAACTCGGTTATCATTTGCTGGTTCTGAGCTTGTTGTTGCTGGGTGGCTTGTGCCAATGTGCTGTCGATATGTTGGTGTAAATCGCTCGATAACTTGCTCAAGCTGTCGATAATGAGCTGTTGGGTCGTTATTGTCTGAATCGGTTGGGACATATAGTTTACCTAAAGGATTGGTTGATTCATTGGCATCATTTTCTATTTTCTTTACTTTTATTTGGTAGGGATTGGGTCTTGCCAAACCGCTAGCTGTGGCTGTCCATTGATATTGGTTAAATTGTGTTGGGTATTTGGCTTGAAGCTGATGACTGTCCCCTGCCCTTTGCCCAGCTCGTTCACCTGCACCATCGTCAATAACTTCTGCTCGGCGGGGGTTTTGTTGATTTTGCTGTCGAGTATTTGGAGTTGCTCCTGCCTCATATCGGCGTTGTGGTTGATTTGTTGCCAAGTCTGATAACTGGTGAAAATCAATAAGGATAGCACCATCAATACGGTAAACATCATTCCCGATAAGAAACCCATGCTGGCGGTTATCGGCATTTTTTCGTAACTGAACATCTTGATACGTTGGTTCATCTCGATGCTGTTCTGAGTTAGGGTTTCGCAAGTCTCTTGATGCACTTCGTTGGATTTGGCTCGGATGCTCAGATAACTCTTTTTGCTGTGCTCGATGGTTTTCTGTTCCTCTTTGTCCATCACTTGGCGAAGTTTCTCGCCACTCTTCTCTATTTTCTTGATGGTCTGTTGTTGCTGGTCGCTCAAACTCGTGTCCAGCTCGGTTAAATTCTGTTGAATCTGCTGTTGGGTTTGGGCTAAGGCTTGATTCGCTGAGAGCAGTTTCTGTTGGGTTTGGTCGAGCCAAATCTGGTGTTGCTCCAGATTGCTGTCGTTCAAGGCTTGGCTCTGAGTTTGGCAAACCGATAGTAGGTTCACGAGCTGTTGCATACCGCTGGTGATGGCGTTCTCGACGTTTTTCAAGCTCTGTTGAAAATGTTGTTTCTGCTCGTCGAGTGCGGTCTGCTCGCTCGCTTGTTGCATTGTGATTTGTTGTTGGGTTTGGGCTTGAGCGTTGTGCAATGTGGCTAATAATGTCGGCTGTAACGTCGGATTCATAGATTGCCCCTTTAAGTTTAATATTTTTTTTAGTTGGGTCGGGATTTTTAATGCTAATACTGTCTTTACCCTTGCGGGAGATTTTAAAACCATACTCTTTGAGCATATCAGCAATGTCATCTTGGCTATTCAGCGGACTGCCCTGCTGTCGTCGCAGTTCGGCTTGCGTTAAGACCAAATCGGTGAGTTGAGTTTTAATGTCTTCTGCTTCGGTAAAGCGTTTTAATTTATCAATAATAGATTGCTTATCTGAGGTTGCCCAGTCTTTCATGATATTCGGGGCAATACTGGGGGTCACATCTCGGCGGTTGTCTAAATCGCTGGGGTTGATAAGATGGTATTTGTCATTGGTCAAATCTTTCCAAGCATTGACCAAGTTTAAATCTCGAAAATGGTAATACACTTGTAGGCTTTTACCTGAAGTTAATTCAACATTAGGGAAAACAAAGTTCAGCTCTAGCCGACCTTTATCGGTGTGTTCGACCCAATATGAGGTGTATTGATGCGGTTCTAGCCCAACAAATAGCATTTTTTCAAAGTCTTCGATAATGTCATATTTTTGTTGTTCAGTAATTTGCTCATCTTCATGAAAGCTCAAACAACCCGAGGTATAAACCTTGGCAAATTTTAGCCCATTGATAATCTCAGTATCCTCATCAGGACTGCCCAATAACAAACGAGCATTCTCCCGTGGTTTTTCTTCTGTACCTAGTAAATAGGTTTTAACCGCCGAGCCTCCCAAGGTTCGTCGGTCATCATCCGTTCCGCCACGTTTAAAGAATTTCAGTAGCATTGAATAGTTCCTCTAAACTAATGTCACTAGCCTGTTCTTTTGCATTAACATTCCTATTATTATGACTAGCGTTACTACTTTTTTCGTTACCAACGTTTCCGATTATTTCCTCTAAATCATCAGCTAGGTCATCATTTTCTTGCTCACTATCAAAATCATTCGGCGAAATTTGAACTTGGTATTGCTGTTTTAAGTCAGCAAGTTCATTGGAAAAACGGTCAATCGCCAGTGCCAAACTTAACGCATCAATCGGTCGTTTTGCATTGGCTTCGGTGTGAATATATCGCACCAATTGATTGACATTTTTACCCATGGATTTAATTTCCCGCATGAGTTTTGGATCAATCGTGGGAAAATCTCGTTCACGCCGATTAACCCTGCCTGTGGTTAAAATGGCTCGAGCATAGCGAGCCAAACTCATGCCATCCGCTTTGCTTTCAATCAAGGCAAATTCTTCGTCAGTGAAGCGAATATTGAGGCGTTTTTCTCGCAACGGGGGTTTCGTTTTTTTGCCTGCGGATTTTTTATCGGGTGGATTTTTTTCTGCTGATTCTTCTTCTAGTTTTTCTGCCATGTTGTTTTGCCTAGCATAAATTTTAGACTGCCATTTTGGAGTAAAGGGGGTTTGGGGTCTCCCCAATACCCCGCACGTTAATCGCAACACAGTGTAGATTAAGGGCGGGGTCGGGGGTTTCAAAAGGGGGCTTGCCCACTTTGCCAGTACGCAAAGGCATCAATGTAACGAAGTGAAATTGGTGCCTTTGTATGTGCTGGCTTTATCAGGATTTAACTAATGTTATCATACTTAGCAAAGTCTAACATAGGTTGACACTTTGGTAAAGCGGATGATTGTCCAAACACCGATGACATGCTAAGATTCTGATAGAGAATTGATAGGTTTTTACTAAGAGGAAATGAATAATGAGCAAATATTTAAAGAAAGACCCCGAAACTTTAAGACGACAAAAAGCTGAGCTTGATGCCGCTATTGAACTCGCCCAAAAACAGCGTAGTGATATTTTAGGACCTATTTTTTTACGAATTATTGATAGTATTGATGATGCGAAAAGAGCCAAGGCTTATATTAATATTATTGAGAGCAATGCAACCAAAGACGAGAAAAAAGCGCTTAAAAGTATGTTAAAACATTTAAAGTCATTGGTTGATGCGGAGAAATCATCTCAGCAAATTTTTCCCGAAAATGATTATTCATCTTTAAGTTCTGGGACCAATGTTTCGACTAAGTTGAATGAGCCACTTACAGATCATTTAAATAATTCTGAATGAAAATTAGCATGATAAAAATTTAGTTTTTGAAATTTTTTTGTCTTTTTTATTATCATTTTTTTGAAAAAATTTTTAATAAGGCAGGTGCTTTTTTGAGATTGAGTCTGCCTTTTTTTATTTGCTATTTTCTTTTTTATTGGGTGTTTTTTATCAGAGTCTATCGTTGTTTGTTGTGCCTTTTTTGGCCTGTATTTGTTATCTATGATTTATAAACGCCAGCTAATATAGTTTGTTTTGGTTAAAAAGTTTTTCCAAAATTATTTCCTTTTTTTTTCGGACTTCGACGATTATCTTTGACCAGTTTTTTAAATTATAGATTTCGATGTTTATTATGCGTGGTTAATTATTTCTTCTGAAAATCCAGACGATCATAAATGCGTTGGGCTAGATTGATAAATTTAATTCGTTGTTCTTCTGGATGACATGCTAATTTTTAAACCATCGCGGGTCAGAGTTAGCGATAATTTTGTTTAAAGTGTTGGTTGTAGATTAGCTATGTACACTAATGATATTTGAAGGACTTACTTGTTTAAAACAACGCGCTGAAATCGATAAATTTCTTTGGTAGTGGTTTGAAAAGTATGCTGATATAAAAATAGAAAAGACAACTTGTCTCCGATAAACTCGGGACGGTTCATCTCCTCTTATTTCGCTTCAGCATACTTTTTGAAACACCACCAACTATCAAAGGCAATATTGTAGCGAATTTTACATAAGAATGGTCAGCTTATTCCTGGTTAGCTTAGTTATAGAGTGATTGGCAAACGCACAGTAATATTCAATTTTAGAAAATACAATATTGTTAATAGTATTTTACAGAATATAAAGGTTTTTACATAATAATTCACATAAAGAATATCTATGACGAATTAAGGGGTAAAAATGACTAAGCAAAATAAATTATTCGCGGCAGGATTGACCGCAGGCATTGTGGCGATTGGCGCGGGCTATGTTTATTCTCAATCAAATTCGCAGTCACAAATACAGTCGCAAAATCAAGCAACCTTCAACAGCGCATCTTCAACCGGCAACACATCAACCGCGGATAGCAAGCAAGCCGTTACCATTGCTTATCAAACAGGGGTTGACCCAGCCAAACTTGCTCAAGCCGATAAAACCTATGAACAAACCACGCAGCGTGATATCAATTGGCGAAAATTTGATACTGGAGCAGACGTCGTCGCTGCCATTAGTGCCGGCAGTGTTGATATTGGCAATATTGGCTCAAGTCCATTGGCAGCCGCTGCCACCAAAGGCGTACCGCTTCAAGTTTTTTTGGTGACCAGTGAAATCGGTGAAGCAGAAAGCTTGGTCGTCAGAAATGCTAGTAATATCAAAACACCGCAAGATTTAATCGGTAAAAAAATTGCCGTGCCCTATGTTTCTACCACCCATTACAGTTTGCTTGCCGCGCTGAAGCATTGGAACATTGACCCAAACAAAGTCACCATTATTAATCTTCGTCCACCAGAAATCAATGCGGCTTGGGAGCGAGGAGATATTGATGCCACCTATGTTTGGGAGCCGGTTTTAAGTAAAGTCAAAGCCACTGGGCATGTTTTGACGACTTCAAAAGAAGTGGCTAGCTGGGGTAGCCCGACCTATGACTTATGGGTGGCGCGTAAAGATTTTGCCCAAAAAAATCCTGACTTCTTAAAACAGTTCGTCAAAATCAGCACCGATGCCACCGGTAAATATAGCCAAGACCCTAAAGCCTTTATTGGTAATGCTAGCAACGTGCAAAAAATTGCGCAAATTACCGGTTCAACACCGAGCGATATTAGCACCCTACTGGCAGGCAATCGTTATCTACCTGTCAGTGAACAGCAGACTTTGCTACAAAAACCATTTGCCGACAACATCCGCAAAACGGCTGAATTTCTTAAATCACAAGGTAAGGTGGATACTGTATTAGCCGATTATTCAGATTTTGTGACCAATCAATATTTGGATAGCAAGTAGTAGCAAGGCTTCATAAGGAATGAGATAGCATGAGCGGATTAGTGATTGAAAATTTAAGCGTACAGTATCCAACTACCCAGTCCAATAGCCACCCCACCTTGGCACTTGATAAGGTGAATTTATCATTGGCAGCGCAAAGTTTTTGTGTGGTGCTTGGGGCATCAGGCTGCGGTAAAAGCACTTTGCTCAACAGCATTGCAGGCTTTATTCCTGTGACCCAAGGCGCGTTAAGCTTAGACGGTCAAGCCATCACCAAACCGAGTGTAGATAGAGCGGTGGTATTTCAAAACCATGCGCTATTCCCTTGGCTCAATGTCGCTGACAACGTCAGTTTTGCCGGCAAATTAGCAGGGGTCGATGCCAAAACCCAAGCCAAACAAACCGAGCAAATTTTGCAGTGGGTAGGACTAGAACATGCTGCGGAAAAATCGATTTGGGAATTATCAGGCGGGATGCAACAACGTGTGGGCATCGCCCGCGTATTGGCATCAAAAGCCAAAATGCTATTACTCGATGAGCCGTTTGCCGCCCTTGATGCTTTTATGCGCGAATCCATGCAAGAACTACTGCTCAATATTTGGCAACAAAGCAAACGACAAATATTGTTGATTTCGCATGATATTGAAGAAGCGTTATTTTTGGCAACCGACTTGGTGGTGATGGGTCAAGGAAAAATTCTGCACCATTATCAGCCGACTTTTAGCCAACGCTTTGCCCAAGGACAAAGCACCCGCGCCATAAAATCAGACCGTGAGTTTATTGAATGGCGAGAACAGTTATTTCAGCAAATTGTGGCGGGTCGTATTTGACAGCTGCTAAAACTGCGCCAATTCACCATAATAATTTAACAGGAATTAGGTCATGACGAGCCAAACAATTTCTAAGATTGATACCGCAACTCACCCCGCTGATAAACCAATCGACCATCAGTCAGCGCCAACTGCAACCGTTATTGAGACTACCATGACAACACCCCCTACCCGTGCCTCATCTTTTGTGTCGCAACATCATGGGGTAATGTGGGGCTTTATCAGCGTGGTTACTGCCTTGGCAATTTGGTGGGTGGTGACTGCGACAGGGCTGGTGCCAAGTTTATTTTTACCAAACCCTACCAGTGTGTGGCAACAGTTTGTCAAAGTCTCCACGGAAGGCTATATGTCGGCAACTTTGATACAGCATATCTTTGCTAGCCTAGGACGGGTATTTATTGCCTTGGTTTTAGCAGTGGTTGTGGGTGTGCCTATTGCTATTTGGATGGGAACCAATCGCACCGTTCAGGCTATTTTTGACCCGTTACTTGAGTTTTATCGCCCCATTCCCCCGCTCGCTTATTTGCCATTATTGGTGATTTGGTTAGGGATTGGTGAGCTGACCAAAATCACGCTTATCTTTTTATCGATTTTAGCGCCGATTATTATCTCAACGTTGCAGGGTATTTTAACGGTTAATAAAAGCCGCCAATTTGCCGCGCTATCGCTCGGTGCGACCCCATCGCAATTACTTTGGCATGTGACATTGCCATCGGCTTTACCGCATATTCTAACAGGAATTCGTATTGGTCTGGGTGTGGGTTGGTCGACTTTGGTGGCAGCTGAATTGGTCGCCGCAACTAAAGGGTTGGGCTTTATGATTCAGTCAGCCGCGCAGTTTTTATCAACAGATATTGTCATTCTAGGGATTATAATTATTGCGGTGATTGCGTTTATTTTAGAAATTTTATTAAGAAAATTACAAGCTAACCTTGCCCCTTGGTATGGTAAATATTAAAACAGCTGTAACAAGTGATAACTGAACAATTTGGAGATCATCATGACCACGTTAACAATCGAAAAAATTACCCCAAATATTGGCGCGGTGGTGACAGGTGTCGACTTTAGCCAACCTTTGACAGACGCTCAACAACACGAAATTGAGCATGCGTTATTGACGCATCAAGTCTTATTCTTTCGTAAACAGGCAATTACCCCAAAACAACAAGCGGATTTTGCTCGTCAATTTGGCTCACTGCATATTCACCCGATTTTCCCTCAAGCCGATAACCAGCCAGAGATTGTACTGCTTGATAATCATAAAACCGATTTGCGAGACAATGCCATTTGGCATACCGATGTGACTTTTAGCGAAACGCCCCCGCTTGGCAGTATTTTGGCAGCCAAACAAGTCCCAAGCTTTGGCGGTGATACGCTGTGGTCAAGCAGCTATGCGGCATATGATAATTTATCGCCTGCGTTTCGCGATTTTTTGGCAGGGTTGACGGCAACGCACAATATTATCCAATCCTTTCCGCAAGAGCGATTTGGCAATACCCCCAAGGGCTTTGCCCAGTGGCAACAAGCACAAATTGACAATCCACCTGTGGTGCATCCCGTCATTCGCACCCACCCTGTCACCGGTAAAAAGTTAATTTTTGTGAATGAAGGCTTTACCACAAAGATAAATGAATTGTCCGACTCAGAAAGTAAAGCGGTACTGAACTTTTTATTCCAACATATTAGCAAACCTGAGTTTACTGTACGATGGCATTGGCAAAATGATGACATTGCGTTTTGGGATAATCGAGCCACTCAGCACTATGCGACCCATGATTATGGCGATACGGTACATCGTGTCATGCACCGTGCGACTATCAATGGGGATAAACCGTTTTATCATTCAATTTAAGGTGGTGTTTCAAAAAGTATGCTGACCTAGACATGTCCATAATTGACATAGAAGAAGACCAAATCAAACGCCTTGAAGTGATTTGTCAAGCATTTAGAAAAACAACACGTCTTTCTAAATGCTCGCCTGATACGGTGTCGTAAACGGCAATTATTACCTTCAATACCTACCGTATATTGCTTACCAATGGATTGCTCATCATCCTCAAAGGCAGTAACAAAGCTATCCCAGTTATCGCTGGCTATCTTGCCGTATTTAATACCCAGTTCAATCAAGCGTTTTCTAAGCTGATTAGCAGTCTGTAGATTTCTTCTACCCCACACATACGCTACGATTTCACCTGTTTGTCTGTCATAAGCGTAAATGAGCCATTGCTTGATTTTCTTGCTACCGACAAACGTCCAAAACTCATCAACTTCAAGGCTTTTGTAATATGTTTTCTGCGGTGTCAGCTTGTATTCTGAATTGACTAGAGTGGTTAATACTTTACCTGCACTGATACCTTGTAGCTCAGCCGTATCTCGAATACCAACGCCTCTGGCTAACATGTGCCTGATACGGTGGTCTATCATCGAGTGACAACCATTATAGGTTAGTGCATGGTCGCCTATGAATTGCCTTCGACAGTCTTTGCATTGGTAGTTTTGTTTGCCATAGACTTTTTTGCCATTCTTCTTTACACTGGTACTGTGACGGGCGGGACAGGTCAGCTCTATTTGTATCTTCATAACCTCAAATATAACATCTGTCCTGAATGTCATCTCCTCTTATTTCGCTTCAGCATACTTTTTGAAACACCACCCATCAATGAATTTGACCATTACTTGCGTGGGCGAAAAAAGCGGCAGCCTTGCGAATAATTTCGTTGGCTTGTTTGAGCTCTCGGTTTTCTCGTTCAAGCTCGGCAATGCGGGCGGCTTGGCTTTCAGTGGTAAGGGTCGCAGGATTTTGCTTGGCTAGGTGTTTTCGATGCCATGTGCGTAGGGTTTCGGGGGTACAGCCAAACTTCGGTGCAATGGCTTGTATGGCTGCCCATAGTGAGGGATAATCTTTTTGTGATTCGATGAGTAATTCGACGGCTCGAGTCTTGACTTCAGTTGAGTATTGTTTGGTTTTCATAGGGGTATTGTCTCAGAGTTTTGGGTCTCCGACAATCCGAGTACAGTTCAGACTTTTACCGTCAGGCTGCCTGATGAAATCTACCAAGTGTTTTTCTCCGTTCTTGACAGCAGAGGTCAATAATGTCTTTGACTAATTTTTCAAATTCTAAACTACGATGTTGTTCATCATCCGTGGTGAGATATTTGTGTTGAAAATCAGGATGGTTATAAATTCGTTGTGCTAGATTGATAAATTTAATTCGTTGTTCTTCTGGGGTAACGTGCCAACTTTTAAACCATCGCTCATTAAAATCTGCGATGATTTTATCTAAGTTATCGGTTTCAGGTTCGGTATGTACGCCAATCACATTAGGGTTGGTCGGGTTGATAACCGCTTCTTTTTCGTCTAATGTTATCGTTGCGCCTAGAGCCGTTCTTTCAATTGCATAAGTATGTAAATCAATCGATTCTAACAAGTCATCAATGTCATCGTCTTCTTGGGTGCGAATGTTAAGCTCAGGAATTAATGCCTTTAATAACCAAAATAGTCGCTCCCACTCAATTTTGTTAAACGGCATAATCGATGCTAAACGGCTATAGAGTTTGACAAATTGTTTGGCTTGCATTTTAAATTCGATTTTCGCATCGTCGCTGAGTTCTAATTCATGGTTAAAGCGTTCAGCAAAGATGTTTATCTTACCTTGCAAGGTTTCCATACTCGCACCGCCAAAATAGGCTTTGGCATATTCAATGACTTCATGAGATTCATAAACGCCCACTGCATCCAGTTCAGTTTTGATATCGCTCAGTACATTGACATCCGTCGCTTGGCTTAGGGTAGTGACAGTAAAATATTTATCGAAGGCGGATTTGATATGTTTTAGCTCATTAAAAAAGTCCAACACAAATAGGTCTTCGGTTTTTTTGTCGTATTTATTCGCCGAGCGATTAAGCCGTGATAACGTTTGCACTGCCAATACATCTCGCAATTTTTTATCAACATACATGGCGGTGAGTTTGGGTTGGTCAAAGCCCGTCAGATACTTATTAGCAACGACCAAAATCCGATAGTCATCGGTATCAAATTTTTCTTTGGTTTTGCTATCTTCAAAGCCATTGATTTGGCTTTCGGTATAGCTAATGCCGTCCACGAGCTTTTCACCACTAAAGGCTATCATGGCTTTAAAGGGGTTGCCTTTTTGCTCCAGCAAGCGGTTAATCGCTTGATAATAGCGGATTGCCATTTCGATATTTTGTGTGACTATCATGGCTTTAGCGTGCCCTTTTAGGCGTTTTTTGGCAAAGATATTGCTGATAAAGTGGTCAAGCATGATTTCGGCTTTGACATCGATGGTTTGCTGTTGGCGTTCGACATAGGCTTTTAGAGCTTTTTGTGCCTTGTTAGAATCAAACGCTGGGTCATCTTCGACTGACTTTTGAATTTCATAGTAGGATTTAAAGGTGGTGTAATTGCGTACCACATCCAGAATAAAGCCCTCTTCAATGGCTTGCTTCATGGAGTATAGGTCAAACGGGGTAAAGCGACCGTCCGCTTGTCTTTCGCCAAATTTTTCTAAGGTGCTGTCTTTTGGAGTGGCAGTAAAGGCAAAATAGCTGGCATTGCTCCGCATTTTGCGATTTTGCATGTGTTTTTCGATAGCTTGGTTAATGCGGTCTTGGTTGTCGTCGATATCACCATCTTTTTCATTATCGGTATCAATGCCCAAAGCGGTATTCATGCCGTCATGAGCCTGTCCGCTTTGTGAGCTGTGGGCTTCATCGATGATGATGGCAAAGTTTTTGTCCGCCATTTCACCAATGTCGTCTAGGATAAAGGGGAATTTTTGAATGGTGGTGATGATGATTTTTTTGCCATTTTCTAAAGCATTACGTAGGTCTTTTGAGCGTTCGGCATGGGCGATGATGCCTTTGACTTCGCTAAACTGTTTGATATTGTCTTTAAGCTGCTTGTCCAAAATTTTACGGTCAGTCACCACAATGACCGAATCATACAGCGGTTGCTCCCGTCCTTTCGCTCCGTTTGCTTGTTCGCTGTGCGGATAGGCTTCAATCAGCTGATAGGCAAGCCATGTGATGGAGTTGGATTTGCCCGACCCTGCCGAATGCTGAATTAGATAGCGTTTGCCAACGCCATTGTCAGCGACATCTTGCACCAACCTTCTTACCACGCTCATTTGGTGGTAGCGGGGAAAATACAGGGTCATGTCGCTAAGCGTGGGCTTTTTGATATCAGGGTTATCACAGCCCAGTCGCACAAAATGGCTGATGAGATTGACTAGGCTATCAGGCTGTAATACTTCGTTCCACAAGTATGCGGTGTTAAAGCCATTGGGGTTAGGCGGGTTGCCTGCGTTGCCTTTATTACCAATATTAAATGGCAAAAAGAAAGTATTCGCCCCGTTTAGCCGTGTGGTCATATAGGCTTCTTGGTTGTCTAGGGTAAAGTGAACAATCGCTCGGGCAAAGTTAAATAGCGGGTCATCGGGGCTTCTGTCTTTTTTGTATTGTTCGATGGCGTTAAAACGGGCGGTTTGGTTTTTATGGGTGCTTTTAAGTTCTAGGGTGATGATAGCCAGACCATTTAGGAAGATAACCAAATCCACCGAGTTGCCGTTATGTTGGCTATATCGCACTTGGCGGGTAACGCTAAAAATATTCTGTTGATAGTTGTCACGGGCGATTTGGCTAGAGCTTGCTAGGGGTTGGGGGTATAAAAAGGTTAAGGTGGCGTTATCCACGTCCAAGCCTTTTTTGAGTAGGTGCAGGATGCCGTATTTTTTGATGGTGTTGTTTAGGCGATGGACGATGGTTTTTTGCCAGTCTGGGTTGTGTTTGGCGATGCTGTCTAGGGCGGTTTGTTGGCTGTTATGCAGAAATTGCCAAAAATAGTGGCTGTCGATGGCGTGGACTTTGTCAAAGTCGGTGGGGCTGCCTTGTTGGTAGCCGTTGGCAGTTAGGGCGGTGACGATGTGGTCTTCGAGTTCTTTTTCGCTAAAGCTGGTAAGTTTCTGCATAGGTGGCTCGTTAGATTTTTATCTTGCCTGTGACGGCTTGGTTGATTAGGATGTTTTTGTATTCTTTTAAACGGTCGATTTGGGTTTGATAGCTTTGAATTGTATCGCTAATTTTACGATTTAAATTTTCAACGTATTCAATTATTTGCTGTTGCTCACTCATTAATGGTAAAGGGAATTGATAATTAGCAACAAAATCGGTTGGAACTCGCTTTTGACCTGCTGAGCCTGTCATCATCGCTTCACCCAATGTCAAAAACTTTGAAGAGTGAGTAATTAAGTACAAGTAATACGCTTTAATCCTTTTACTTGCTCGCAAGACATGAAATTCTGTTGAGCCATATCCAATTTCGGTTTCTAATTTATCTAGTAATGCCCCTTTGCCATTCTCAAAACAAGGAGTAATTTTTGCTAAAATCACATCATTTTTCTTAAATGCGGTAAATCCTTGTTTTACTTCTCGAATTGGTTTTAGAATTTCACAGTCAATATCGCCATTTGAAGAAACTTTTTCCATTGGTAGAAAAGTTACTTTTTCATCGATTTTATAATTTGATAAATCTACTTTAGGGCTGATTCTTGCAATACGTTTTATTGATACCATTTCCCAATGCTCTGGAATATCGCCTATCCACTCCACGCCACTACCTTTCATCGGGGCGTTGGGGTTTAAGCCTTTAGTAACGGCATTTTGAATGACGATTTGCTTATATTCGCCTAATTTTTCAATTTGTTGTTGTTTTAGGGCAATCGCTTGGTCAATTTGGGCGGTTTTTTGGTCAAGAAAATTGGCGATTTTGGTTTGCTCATCAAAAGTTGGCAAAGCTATCATTGAATTTTTAATATCATCAAATCGTGTTGTCCAAAGGTCAGCCACAATTCCATGCCCTACTCGATAAAATTCTTCAATAAAATTATAGCTTTTGAACAAATATTCTGAATATCTAGGCTCAATATCAACGGGTTTCAAAACAATATTAATAAGCGAAACTGAGCCATCTTGTTTTGCAATACCACTTGAGCCTTTACGGTCAGAACGACTATTGATAACAAAATCACCTTTTTTGACTAACTTGCGATTATCGCTATCATTACTTTTAGCTACATTTTCCCATTGCGGAAAAACGCCTAATTTCGTAACCGAAAGGGCAGGATAATCTTTATCCGAAACTTTTTGACGGCGTTCACTGAAAAATGCACTAATTCTGCCTAATTGCCAATCACTTGGAATTTCCCCTAACCAACCCACACCGCTGTCTTTATAACTATCATACGTTGCATAACTCATTGAATTTAAAACCATTAAATTTATCGTGATATATTGACAAAATATAGGTAAAACTATATAATACGCCCTAACAACTCCCCAAGTTCTTGCCCATTATGGGAACAACAAGTCTTGGGGCTATCTATTTTTAGCGAACCAAAAATTTTAAATTCGCTATTGCCATAACTTCCACGCTTTTAAATCCGCCAAACTCATCGACGTTGGTAAGCCAAACTGCTCCAAACTTACCTTGTTATTGCTCACCTGCGGAAACTCGTCCAACGTATCTAAAAACCGCTGTCCCCATGTCGAATTGGGGCAAATAAATTTTAACGTGCGTTGCATTAAACAAAAGTAAAGTAACATCCTTGCAGGGTCAAATTGGCGAAACTCTGGCTCTAAACCCTTCAGCGACGCTTTAAACACCATATGCCGATTCCACAAGCGTCCGTGATGGGCAGAAATATTACGAATTAAGTTAAATGAATGTAACTGAGTTTCTAGCAATTTGGCATTCGGCAAGCGATAATATTTAGCAATGGCTTCTTTATCCGCCCGTCGCATGATTTTATACAAAATCGACATTGCCCCAAAGTCCCACAGCTCACACCCTGCCCAGACAGGGATATCGTGATAATATTGCTGATGATGTTTGACAAAATCGCTGTCTTTTTCTCGAGCGATAACCGTCTCATAGCGTGTTACCCAATCTGCATGTTTGACCTTATCATCAAAATATTGGTCATCTAAGTGGGCTAATGGGTCAAACGAGCCAAGCTTGTCGGCAATTCTCACCCGCATGGCAACTTCAATTCGCTCCAAAGCATCCAATGCCAAGTGACGCATTTTCTTATCAAACATATACAAGTCTTTAATGTCTTGAAAATGGCTATTGGGTTCAAAAGTATTATCGACTGTGCCATCCGACTTGATTTGGCGAAACACGAACGCATAACCGCTTAGACGGTAATAACCAATGGTTCTAAGATAGCCCAACGCTTTTTTGTCATCATCAATAATCAAGCCACGCTTTTTGTAAATGTCTAATTGTTCCTGCACCGTTTTATAAGGCTTGGGCGGTAACTTGATGGGCATAACTTTCCTTGCAAAAAATCAACATTATCATCGCATTATAACAAAATCTAGCCGACTATTGTCCTAAGATATCTCGAATCAAGCCATCGGCTTCTTTATCCAGTTGCAACAGCTCGTTTGCTACCTCATCCAGATTTCTAAGCGGTTTATGCTGATAAAAATACTTGTTAAAGCTGATTTCATAGCCAATCTTGATACTTTCCATATCTAGCCACGCCTCATTTACATGGGGGCGTACTTCCGCCAAAAAGTAGTCATAAATGCCTTGATTGAGTGGTATCGACTCACTATCCCGCAATTCACTATTGCTCTCATAGAACTTACGCACTATCCAAAGAAAGCATGATATGCTAAAGGAAAAGCAAGAACAACCAAATTGATAAGACAACTTAGCCGACCCAGCACCGCCCACTGCACCCTAGGACACTATATCGGAATGCTCATCAGCGAACCCAAGCAGCCCACCTGCACAC
>ERZ501012.96-NODE-96-length-17355-cov-5.492023_pt1 | contig 17355 bp, 16 predicted proteins | sample MGYA00248887_ERZ501012 | MGnify/ENA primary metagenome ERZ501012 (study PRJEB25958, sample SAMN03398566) | human skin metagenome | study: EMG produced TPA metagenomics assembly of the Human Skin Microbiome Metagenome (human skin metagenome) data set. | reverse complement strand
AGATAATAGCGTATGCCAAGACGCAATATACAGCCGTGCAAACAGGCGAATTTGGCGCAGATATGCAAGTCAGCAGTTGCAATGATGGTCCGATAAATTTTATTTTTGAACTGTGATGCGACCTGTGTTAAGTAATAAAAATTGAGTGAAACGCCGAATTTTTTACAACACCACAAATAAAAGCCCTAAAAACTTATCGTTGTCATTTTTTTGTCATATTCTGAAGTTGTAATATGGGCATTGTAATATTGTTGTCATAAAATTATTTTGACAAACAGTTGCCTATTTTTATCGCTTGAGAAATTTATGAAAAATGAAACTATTTTGGTAGTGGAAGATGAGCCTGCCATTCGAGAAATGATCGTGACCACACTAGAGATGGCAGGATTTGATTGTTTGCAAGCCTCAGAAGTCTCTCAAGCACATCATTTGGTGGTCGATCATCGCCCCAACCTCATCTTATTAGATTGGATGTTACCCAATGGGCTATCAGGCATTGATTTATGTCGCCGCCTGAAGAAAGATGAAATGCTCTCTGAAATTCCTATTATCATGCTCACTGCCAAAGGCGAAGAAGACAACAAAGTTCAAGGACTTGATGCAGGGGCAGATGACTATATCACCAAGCCGTTTTCCACCCGTGAATTGGTTTCCCGTATCAAAGCGGTATTGCGCCGTAGTAGCGCATTGTCAGGCGAAAAACCCATTGACGTAGGCGGCTTGTCACTAGACCCTGCCAGTCAGCGCGTGAGTGCCAATAACAAAGCGGTGGATATCGGACCGACAGAGTATCGGCTACTTGCTTTTTTTATGAGTCATCCCGAGCGGGCTTATACCCGCACCCAGCTACTTGATCAAGTGTGGGGTGGCAATGTGTATGTCGAAGATCGTACCATTGACGTGCATATCCGCCGCCTGCGTAAAGTGCTTGAGCCATTTGGGTTTGCGGACTATATCCAAACTGTACGTGGCACAGGCTATCGCTTTTCTAATAAAATCGACTAACAATAGTCTGATTAATCGCATTGAAATTTTTGCCAACTTATCCCAACTTCGCTATAGTAAGCTTTCTCAATGGATGCTAGAAAAATTAATATGTGGGCGAGCATTTCACCCGTCGTGACAGCTGGGATTGCCGGGCTGTTGATTGGCGGGCTATTAGGGTTTTGGGGTTGGGGACTGGCGATAGGGCTTTGCCTGTATCAGCTATATTTTTTATGGTCGATACAACGCTTTAAAGCATGGTACAACAAAAACCCCGATGAGCCGCCGCCTGCATTTGAGTCCAACCTTAGTGTCGTTGCCAGCAATATCTACCAAGTCAATCGCCAAGAGAAATTGGCGCATCAGCAAACCGTTTCGCTGGTGCAAAAAGTGCGTGACTCGCTGAGCGCATTGCAAGACTCGATTATTCTGATTGACAAAAATGACTGTATCGAATGGTGGAACAACTCTGCCGAGCGGCTTTTTCAATTTAAAGCGCCCGACCAAGGTCGCAATGTGTTGACTATTATTCGCAACCCGCTTTTTCATCAATATTATCACCACATTGAAGACTATCCAGATGGTGTGCGTATCCATAACCCGTCTAATATCGAGCGCTATGTGCAGTGCAAGATTACCAAATTTGGGCAAGAAAAATTACTGCTGATTTATGATGTCACCCGTTTTCAGCATTTAGAACAGATGCGAAAAGACTTTGTGGCAAATGTTTCGCATGAACTTCGCACGCCGCTTACCGTCATCATGGGGTATGTGGAGACTTTGAGTGAACAGCCTGATTTAGATCCGCGTATTGCTCGCGCGTTTACTCAGATGATGCAGCAAAGTCAGCGCATGAATAACATCATCAATGACTTACTGTTATTATCTCGACTAGAGAACGATGAAAAGCCCGCTGAGCCCAAAGATATTGATATTCCCAAAATGCTGATGCAATTGTTTGACGATGCGCAGATGTACAACAAGTCATACGACCATATGATTCATTTGCATATCGACAGCACGTTACATATTTTGGGTTATGAAGATTATCTGCGAAGTGCGCTCAGTAACCTGATTACCAATGCCATGAAATACACCCCCAAAGGTGGGGAGATTAGTATTAGTTGGCATGAGTGTGACGCGGGGGTATGTTTTAGCGTGACCGACAATGGCATTGGTATCGAGCAGCGCCATATTCAGCGCTTAACCGAGCGTTTTTATCGCGTGGACACGGGTCGAAGCCGTGAGACAGGGGGTACCGGTTTGGGGCTAGCGATTGTCAAGCATGTCTTGTATCAGCACCATGCCACCCTTGATATCACCTCCACAGTTGGCAAAGGCTCGACCTTTACTGTGACCTTTCCAAAATCTGCCAGTATTCCAACCCAAGCCCTTAATCCTGTAAGCCCACAAAGTTAAAATTTACTTGTGGCTGACGCCCTTGCATGATATCAGCCATCGCTTTTGCTGAGCCGTTCGAGTGCGTCCAGCCCAAAGTGCCGTGTCCGGTGTTGAGATACAAATTATCAATACGTCCTTGGCGATTGACCGCGCGACCGATAATTGGCACATTTGACGGTGTCATCGGTCGCAGCCCTGTCCAATAATTTGGCTGAGTCAAATCTACCGCATCCCCGAACACCTCTCTCACCCGCCGCGTAATCGCTTGGCAACGAACGGGATTAAGCTCAAGGTTAAAACCGTTAAATTCAGCCGTTCCTGCTACTCGCAAGCGATCGCCTAAGCGCGAGTACACCAGTTTAAACTCATCATCAATCAAGCTTACATAAGGTGTCTCATCGGGTCGCAACACAGGGTACGTAGCTGAATAGCCTTTGGCAGGATAGATGGGTAGATTGATACCCAATGCTTTGACTAAGGCAGGACTATAACTCCCTAACGCCAGTACATAAGCATCCGCGGACAGTATCTGTGACTGCGCTGGCAAAGCAGCATTATCTTTACTATCAACGGACATTACTTCCACACCGTCAATGTGTTGGTTATGATAAACAAGTCGTTTGATGGCGGTATTAAATAAAAATGTTACCCCTTGCTGTTGACAAAGTGCTGTCAAGCGATGGGTGAATTTTTGCGCATCCCCCGATTCATCAAGTGCGGTATAAGTCGCCCCAACCAATTCTTTGCCAATACCAGTTAACGCAGGCTCTAATTGTATCGCTTTATCCACACTAATCACTTGCCGATCACAACCCAATTGCTGCATCCGCTTAGTGGGTGCTATCGCTGCTTGAAACTCAGCATGATCGGTATAAAAATGCATAATACCGCGTGTCAGACAGTCATAATCAATGCCTGTTTGTGCCCTAACCTCCCCCAGTATCTGCCGAGAGTATAATCCTAAATTGACCATCTGCACCAAATTAGCATCGGCACTTCTCGCATTGCACTGCTGCAAAAACTGCCAACCCCATCGCCACAGCGCCATATCAGGGGCTGTATCTTGTCCCGCATTGCCCGGCAAACCCAACAACCGACGCCAACGAAACAACAATGGCGCATCTTCTCGCAGTAACCATTTTAGCGCTTTATAGGGTGTATCAGGATTTGCCCAAGGCGTAGCATGTGACACAGATATTTGCCCACCATTGGCAAACGATGTTGACAATGCCGCGCTACTTTCGCGCTCGATTACCGTTACCTCAAACCCTGCTTGTCGAAGCTGCCAAGCAGTGGTGACACCCACCACCCCTGCACCAAGCACGATTACCTGCTTTGTCATAACTTGCCTTATTGTCGTTAGCTGATGAATATGTATAGATAAAAAAGGTGAATTGACTAGCAATCAATAAAAAGCCCCCAGTTATCATGGAGGCTTTTTTTCATTTATAAATAACATGGGCTGAAATTTTAATCTATCAGCTTTTTTACAAACCGTTATTTGCTTAATTTACTGCTGATTTCACGTAGCAATAGTACTTCTTCTGAAGGTTCTGGTGCAGCCGCTTCTTGTGCTTCGCTTTGACGGCGTAGGCGGTTCATAGCTTTCACCAACATAAAAATGATAAATGCCAAAATAATAAAGTTGATTAAGATGGTGACAAAATTACCATATGCAAATACAGGCACACCCGCTTTTTTGAGCGCATCATACGTCATAGCGGTGCCTGCAGGTACATCACCTAATACCACAAACATATTGGTAAAGTCGATTCTGCCGCCCATAATCGCAGAGATAATCGGCATAATAATATCTTCTACCAACGACGTCGTGATTTTACCAAATGCGCCGCCGATGATGACACCCACTGCTAAATCCATCACGTTGCCTTTGAGGGCAAACTCTTTAAATTCTGACATCATACTCATATAACTTCTCCTACCTTCAAAATAATTGCTACAATCGTTGACTAAAATCCCTTATCATCATAAGGAATTGGGTAAAATTTTAAACCTTTGCTTTGCCAGTGTGTAGATTAAATTAAAAAAGCTTGTAACAGGTACAAGCTTTTTGTAAATAAGTGTTAGGCTTTTTCAAAATTTTTATAGCGTAGACTCGCTATTATTTACGACCGTTACGTTTACGCTCATTTTCAGTCAAGTATTTTTTGCGTAGACGAATTGATTTTGGTGTCACTTCAACCAACTCATCATCTTCAATAAATTCAAGCGCTTGTTCAAGGGTGAAAATGATTGGCGGCGTTAAAATAATCGCATCATCGGTACCACTGGCGCGCACGTTCGTCAACTGTTTTGCTTTGGTTGGATTGACTACCATGTCATCGCTACGTGAGTTTTGACCGACAATCATACCTTCATAGACTTCAGTTTGTGGCGATACAAACATACGACCGCGTTCTTGAAGGTTAAATAGCGCATAGCCCAATACAGTACCATTCACCATAGAAATCAACACCCCATTTTGGCGTTTTGCCACATCGCCTGTTTTCACAGGACCATAATGTGAGAAACTTGAGGTCATGATACCGGTACCTGAGGTAATGGTTAAGAACTCAGAGCGAAAACCGATTAAACCACGTGACGGTACTACCGCTTCAATACGGATACGACCTTTGCCGTCAACTTCCATATTGGTCAATTCGCCTTTACGGTAGCCCATTTGCTCCATTACCGCACCTTGGTGCTGTTCTTCAACGTCAAAAATCACATTTTCAAAGGGTTCTTGTTTCTCGCCTTCGATTTCACGAACAATCACTTCTGGACGTGATACACCCAGCTCAAAACCTTCACGGCGCATATTCTCAATCAATACAGATAAATGAAGTTCCCCACGACCTGAGACTTTAAATTTATCAGGACTGTCAGTATCTTCTACGCGAAGTGCCACGTTATGAATTAACTCACGTTCTAGACGCTCACGAATATTGCGCGACGTCACGAATTTACCTTCTTTACCCACAAATGGTGAGTTGTTGACTTGGAAAGTCATCGATACGGTTGGCTCATCGACACTTAACGCTGGTAAGGCTTCCACGTTTTGTGGATCACAGATAGTATCAGAAATATTTAACGCATCGATACCCGTGATACAGACGATATCACCTGCCTGCGCCATAGGTACTTCGATACGGTCAAGACCATGGTAACCCATGATTTGTAGGATACGGCCGTTGCGTTTATTACCTTCTTTATCAACAATCGTTACAGGCGTATTGGTTTTAACTGACCCACGTTGAATACGACCGATACCAATCAAACCTTTGAAGTTATCATAATCAAGGCTTGAAATCTGCATACGGAATGGACCGTCCGTATCCACCTGTGGTGGCTCAACAACATTAACGATGGTTTCAAACAATGGCTGCATGTCTTCTGCAAGCTCGTCAGGCGATAACCCTGCAATACCATTCATGGCAGAGGTATAAACGATTGGAAAATCTAGCTGCTCATCTGTCGCACCCAAATTATCAAACAAATCAAACACCTGATCCATGACCCAGTCTGGACGGGCGCTTGGTTTGTCAATTTTATTAATCACCACGATTGGCTTTAAGCCACGGGCAAATGCTTTTGAGGTCACAAAACGGGTTTGTGGCATAGGACCATCAACGGCATCAACTAACAACAACACACAGTCAACCATCGACATCACGCGTTCAACTTCACCACCGAAGTCGGCGTGACCGGGGGTGTCGACGATGTTAATACGGTATTCAACGCCGTCTTTAGGATTGGTCCATTTGATCGCCGTATTTTTGGCTAAAATGGTAATACCACGCTCTTGCTCTAATGCGTTAGAGTCCATGACACGTTCAACTTCTGCGGCACGCTCACCAAAAGTACCTGATTGTTGTAACAGTTTATCGACTAGAGTAGTTTTACCATGGTCAACGTGGGCAATAATCGCAATATTGCGAAGATTTTTGATTGAATCTGACATAAAAAAATAGCTCTTGAAAATTCGGCTAGGAAGGGAAATTAAAACACGCGGTAGTATAACATCTTATCGTTAAAAATAGATTAAATTTATCTAAGTTGAGTTTATAGCTGATAATAAAAATAAAAAAAGCTACCAACGAGGGTAGCTTTTTTTATTTAATAACTAATTATTGTACGTTCATGTCTTTAGTTTGAACAGTTGTGCCAGATTTGTTACCAGTGATGATAGCATATACACGACGGTTCATTGCACGACCTTCAGCAGTATTGTTGTCTGCGATTGGGCGGTCATAACCGTAACCCACTGTGCTAATACGTTGTGGTGCAACACCAAATTGGTTAACTAACATTGATTTAACCGCATTTGCACGTGCTTCAGACAAACGTTGGTTGTAACGCGCAGATGGACCAGTTTTTGAAGCGTGACCTTCAATTGAAGCTGTTGAATTTGGATATTCATTCATTTTTTCAGCAACTTTTTGGATTTCTGGTTTGTACTGATCTTTGATGACAGTTTTGTCATTGTCAAAGAATACACGTAATTCCATACGTAATGCGTCATCCATTGGGATTTCACGTGGGCAACCATCAGCATCTACAACAACATTTAATGGTGTGCCTGGGCATTTGTCAACGCTATTTGGTACGCCATCTTGGTCGTCATCACCATCAGTCACAATGACTGGCTCAACAGGTGTAGGCTCAACTACTGGTGCGGCTGGTGCCAAGTGACCACCTAGAACCACGTTAAGACCTGCTAATGCTAGACCTTCCCACCAATCGTTATCGAAGTTATAAATCGCACGACCTTCACCACGTAAGCTTAATGCGTCATTGATACGGTAGTAAGCACCAAGACCTAAGTTACCAATTGTGTCTTTAGAAGTATATTTATTGTCATTGCTATCAACTAAAGAAGTTTTAGATTGACCCGCACCGATCAACACATATGGCTTGAATGGGCTGTTAGTGTAACCACTAAAGGTTTCTGTACCGATAGTAAAGTTACCTGAGTATGATTTTTGTTCAAAATCCCATCCGTTAACTTTATTACCATTGCCAGTCAATACATCAGAATCAGTTTCACCGTATTCTAATTCAAGCGCGATAGTAGGTGTCAATTCGATACCAATACCTGCACCAGTGTATAAGTCGTTATCTTGGTGAGCACCAAAAAATTGCTCGCCTTGATTATCTTCAGTATCACCAATACCATCTACATAATGGTAACCTAGTAGCAAAGGTGTAACAGTAACGCCTGCGTTAGCGGCTACTGGCATAACAGCTGCAGCAACAACTGCTAGAGCGATTTTATTTAGCTTCATAGAAGTCCTCCAAAGGATTGGCTCATTTTAAATTAAAATAACCTGATAGTTAATTCACAAAATAACACATCAAAACACATGCAATTTATGAACTTGTTAAATATAGCTTAACGCCTAAAAATTGTGTTTACAACTCTTTTTTTTACATTGCTACACAATATTACACGAACATCACAATATGTTATATTTTTATTTTTTAGTGGCTAAGCTTATTAATCACGCTTGATACTAAGAATCCAACAACCATCATAATGATTCGAAATTACACATCAAAACTATACACTCATCTTAAGAAGGATTTTAATACAGTCTATTTAAATTTACCATATCTTAAATTCATACTGTCACTAAATGATACATTCTAGTGACATTCATTTACTTAATGTGTGAGTGATACATTTGCCATACCACTAAAACAATTTCGTCTAGATAATGGCTTAACATTAATAACATGGTATAGATAATTTAACATCTAAATCCATCAATCGGTTTTGAAAACTTCAGTATGTCAGACAGCACCAGCCTTTTAGTCGCTTTTATTAGCTTTGCTGTTATTAGCTTTATAGTCAGCCACCCCTATCTTTTATATCAATAGTTGTTTGTTAATTTATCAAAACTCTCTATAATGATGAACTAAAGTCGTTTATTGTGTTATCCCATCATCACTTAACGGTAGCTTTAATAGCATGAATGATTCGAAAGCCAACGTATTCTCAATAAAAAGACAGGGGTTTACTTTGATTGAAACAGTTGTCGTTGTGGCTGTTTTATCTATCATCGTAGCGATGGCTTCGATTACTATTACCAACAGCTTAAAGCAAATGGAAGCAAAAAGCACCGCTTCAAGCTTAATGAATTTTTTAAGCAGTGCAAAACAAGAGGCGTTGATTTATCAAAACCCTGTCATCGCCTGTGTCGCCAATGATAACTTGGCTTGCGTGACAACTGGCGGTCATCAGCTGATTAGCTTTATCGATAAAAATAACAATAACAGCTATGAGGCAGCGGTAGATAAACTCAATCATCAGCTTACGTTAGATTTGTCCTGGGGGGTGCTGACGGCAAATATCTCGCTGAATAACAACTATATTATTTTTAAGCCAGAAAACGCTAGACCCATTGGTTATATGGGTAATATTCAATACTGCCCTTTAGATGGTAAGGTCGATAATCGACTAAAGGTAAGTTTTAGTAAAACAGGCATTATTAAATATAAGCCCTACTCAGTTGAACAATTTAATTGCCCCTAATAGCTAGGCTTTTGCTGTAAATGCTTTTCTCATTGCGCTCACCGCTTCGCTAAGTCCCATAAACACACTGTCTGCAATAATGGCATGACCGATGTTTAGTTCATGGATGCCATCAATATCAGCAATGGGTGCAACGTTGTCACGGGTAAGACCGTGCCCTGCATTGACCAGTAAACTTGCTTTTGCCTCGTGGGCATGAGTCACGGCTGTTTTGATACGGCTGATTTCATGGCTAATTTTAACTTGGTCATGTTGCAAACAATAGTCAGCATAAGCGCCTGTGTGTAGTTCAATGGCATCTGCCCCGAGCGCAATGCTTTTATCAATTTGAGCCAACTCTGGATCAATGAATAGTGACACTTGAGTGCCGACCTGATGTAACTGTTGAATCGCACTGGCTATTTTGTGCTGATTGCCAATCACATCAAGTCCGCCTTCGGTGGTCAGTTCTTGGCGTTTTTCAGGGACAAAGCACACCCAAGCTGGCTTAACATCACAGGCTATCGCTACCATCTCGTCAGTGACTGCCATTTCAAGGTTCATACGAGTCGTTATGACTTTGGCAAGCCGATAAACATCATCATCTTGAATGTGACGACGATCTTCACGCAAATGCAGCGTAATACCATCCGCCCCCGCCTGCTCACAAATTAATGCCCCTGCCACAGGATCGGGATACGCCACGCCACGCGCTTGACGCAAGGTTGCAATATGGTCGATATTGACACCGAGTAAGGGTTGATTGCTGGTCATGATATGCCCTATTTTGTCTATTATTGATATTGGGTAAGCTGCTGCCAAAGTTCTCGGCTTTGCAAGGTTTGATAATTGAGTAAATTATCCATCAAATGGCGGTGCATGGCACTGATGCTATTGACCAATTGTTTGGCTAACTCAAAATCTTGTTGCATCATTTGGTTAAACCTAGCTTCATCTTGCAAACATTGATACCAAGTTAGCAGCTGTTCACCTGTTATTAACATATCAGGTTTATCCAAGGGTAAAACTGGCGTAAATCCTTGCTGTAACTGGTATTGATAACGCTGCGATGGGACTATTAAATCCCCCAACGCATCTTTATCAAAATCGAACCCATAGCCTAGTTGTTCAAACAATACATTTTCAAAGCGTCTTAAATACCACTTTAAACGGGTCATATCATATGGCGATTGCGCTGGGTCGACAAACAGCGTTGCCATGTTTGCAACGCACTGCTGATATGCTTGCCATATCTCAGCAAACGGCTCTTCAACAGGCAATAGTTTTTGCAAAATCTCATTGAGATACATGCCGGCATACAGGCTTTGTCCTGTGAGCGTAATGTGATTTTGCAAAATCTGGCTTTGACTGAAGGTTTTTAGGCTGTTTTTACCATTGCCAAAAAATTGTATGGGGACAAATAGCGGTAAGTTTTTTTTACCGATACCATGTACCACCCCCCATTCTTCACTAAACAGGTAAACCAAACTACGGCTTTCACCATACGGTTTTTGGTGCAAAATATAACCTGTTAGCAGTTGATTGCGCATAGTAGCTTATTTGCCTTATTGCTTAGTAGCCCAAGCTCGTTAGCGCACGCTCATCATCTGACCAGCCTTTTTTGACTTTGACCCACAGTGTTAGCATCACTTTTTTATCAAACATTTTTTCCATGTCTTGGCGCGCCTCGATGCCGATTTGTTTGATTTTTTCGCCTTTATCACCGATGACAATCACCTTTTGACCTTGACGCTCGACAAAAATCGTGGCATCGATAAAGGTCACGGCTTTACGCCATTTGCCTGTTTTTGGGTCTTGATGCGCAGGCTCATCCTTGAAGGTATCGATTTGTACGGTTAAATCGTAAGGAATCTCATCGCCCGATGCGCGCATCACTTTTTCACGAATGATTTCACTGGCTAAAAAGCGTTCCGAACGGTCAGTGACTTGCTCTGCATCATAGATGGGCGCTGCAATCGGTAAATGCTTACCGATGACTCGTACTAGCTCATCTAAGTTATGCGCACGTAATGCAGATACGGGCACGATATCGCTAAATACTTGGGTGTCATGCAGTTTTTGTAGTAGCGCGAACAGCTGAGCTTCGTCCTTAATGGTGTCGCTTTTATTAATCACTGCAATCACAGGGACACCCAAATTTTGCACTTTGGCAAACACCAGCTCATCATCTTCCACCCATTTTAGGCTATCAATCACAAACAATACCGCATCAACGTCTGCCAAAGCCGAGGTTGCGGCTTTATTCATACGCTCATTGATAGCGCGCACTTCGCGGCTATGGATACCTGGGGTATCAACAAAAATCGCTTGTAGTTGCTCGTTGGTCAAAATTCCCATAATACGATGGCGGGTGGTTTGAGGTTTTCGCGAGGTGATCGACAATTTTTGACCCAACACATGATTCATTAACGTTGATTTACCCACGTTTGGACGTCCGACAATGGCTACATACCCCGTGCGAAAATCCACCGCACGCGCGGGCGCTGATTCACTTTGCCCACTAAAGAATTGACTGATAACATCCTGGTTGTTGTCCGCTGATGGATTGTCGACAGCTGGGTCAGTGGTTGTTTGTTGGGTAGCGTCTGCTTGGTTAAACATAAAGTGGGATCTCAACATTGGTTTAAAGGGTACAAATTATTGTAGAAGAGTTTTGAGCAAATTTCAGTAAGCATTTCATCAAATTTGGGTATTGACAGTATAGCAGGTTGGCAAATTAGCGCAGCGGGGGTAACAAATCACTGATTTTAGTCAGCATGGCTTCGGCGCAGCGCTGCTCGGCAATACGGCGACTTTCCCCTTGTGCTGTGACTGAAGCTTGGGTTGGCGCTATGGGTTTGGCGGTTTTATTGTCAAAAACAATGTCGACTTGGCAGCTGACCACAAAAATTTGATTGGGGGCATTGCCAATGGTTTCGGTCACTTCATAGCGGGGCAGCGCAAGTTGGTGTGCTTGCAACAGCTCTTGTAAACGGCTTTTGGCATCTTTTAGCACTTTTTGTTCTTTCACTTTTTCGAACAAATCTTCAAACCACGCCAGCACACAAGCCTTAACCGTGTCAAAATTTTGACTATCAAGATAAATGGCGCCAATCAAGGCTTCAACGCTATCTGCCAAGATTGAGGCGCGCTGACGACCACCGCCTTTACGCTCGCCCACCCCTAAAATCAAATAATCTGATAAATTAAGCTGCTTTGCGATAATCACCAAGGTCTCTTCGCGCACAAGCGACGCACGTAAGCGACTGAGCCGACCTTCATTATAGTCGGGATAGCGCAAAAATAAGGCCTCTGCGATGATCACACCGAGCAATGCATCTCCCAAGAACTCTAATCGCTCATAATTGTGTTCGCTATCAAATGAGCGATGCATGAGTGCCATAATGGGTAAATTCACATTATCAAACTGATAACCCATTTGATAAAACAGCGCGGTTAATTGACGCACTTGTGGCGGTAGTTTTTTGAGATTAAAGGTAGGGATAGTGATTGGTAAATTCATCTGCTTCAAATTGTTAGAAAAGTATTCGCCAGTGAAATCATCACATGGCTATCACTTACTTAAGATTGGGGCTATAAGCTCAATAACTAATAACTATTGCTTGGCGACTTTGGCATCTTCTGCGCTAATTGTATCTTCAAAGTGATTGACGATATCGACGTTACCAAAAAAGTTGTTTGCTTCATCGTATGTCAATTTCACTGACATCGCACCTGGCGTATTATCCACCACTTCCACGACGTCCTCTGCCTTTTGGCTGAGACCGTTGATATGCCATTGGGAATTGACGTTACCTAAAAACTCTTTGACACTTTCTTTATTGTCATTGGACTTTTTGAGTTCAAAAGCCAACGATTTTTTGAGTTGGTAGTGACCGACTTGGGCAGGGATAATAGCTAAACCGAGTTTGGCACACACGACGATGAGTACAATCATAATCACGATACCCGTGACGCTGGCGCCGCGCTGATGACTTGGTAGGTTCATGCCGTATTCTCCTTTTATCATCGCTCAAGATAGGTTAATGTAAGCTTTAGTTAATTAAATATTCTCAACAACAAAGGCTTTGATATCCAATTTTTTAAAGCAAGCGGTTAGTGTATTGCGCCATTGCGATTAAAGGTGGGTAGACTTAATCCACTGGCTTTGTGCGTCCACACATACACGGCTTTACCCGCTAGGTTCTCATCAGGTACAAACCCCCAAAAACGACTATCAGCACTGCGATCACGGTTATCACCCATCACAAAATAGTGTCCTTCAGGCACTGTTAGTTGCCATTGTTGACCTTGGCTCGCCATCAATTGAGGTGACGCTTGCTGCAAAAAGCTGGCATATTGAAACCAATTCTTGTCACCCAAATAGCGCACCAAATGTTGATGATTATTGCTGGGTGATTCTTGCACATACTGGGCTGTTTGTTCTTCTTGATTGCCCAGTTGCGCGGCTTGCTCAGCTGTCACAATCTCACCGGTCTCAGTTTTACCTGGCGGATAGAGCTGCGCTGTCATCTTAGGGTCAGGGGTAAAGTTTGCTGGCGTTGTCGCAATCGCTTTGCCATTGACGCTTAACTGCCCGTTGTTAAAGCTCACCGTATCACCACCCACGCCAATCACCCGCTTGATATAATAAATTTTTGGGTTCTCAGGATAGCGAAATACCACCACATCACCATGCTGTGGCGCGCCTAAATCAAGCACCTTGGTATTCACCAGTGGCAAGCGAATACCATATGCGTATTTGTTGACCGCAATAAAGTCACCCGTGTATAAGGTTGGCACCATCGACGATGAGGGAATATTAAACGGCTCAATCAAAAACGAACGCACTACCAAGACGATGGCTAAAATCGGAAAAAAATCATACGCCCATCGCACCGGCGCAGTCGATTTTTCCAATCCTTTGCTTTGCTTTTGCTTTAGTACCAATTTATCCAGTAGCCAAATAGCGCCCAAAATCAAGGTCGCAGGGACAAGAATCAAATTAAAATCAAAATCCATACTTGCCTCTACGACTGATTATCCACTTTTAATACCGCCAAAAACGCTTCTTGTGGAATCTCAACACGCCCCACTTGCTTCATGCGTTTTTTACCTTCTTTTTGCTTTGACAGTAGTTTTTTCTTACGTGACACGTCACCGCCATAACATTTGGCAAGTACGTCTTTACGCATGGCTTTGACGGTACTACGGGCAATGATTTGGCTACCAATCGCCGCTTGAATTGCCACATCAAACATTTGGCGTGGAATCAATTCTTTCATTTTTTCAACCAGCTGATTACCGCGATAGCGCGCTTGCTCAGCATGACAAATCATCGCCAATGCATCAACTTTTTCGCCATTAATAAGCACATCTACCCGCACCAGTTTATCTGTTTCAAAGCGCTCAAAACCGTAATCAAGTGACGCAAAGCCACGTGACACCGATTTTAGACGGTCAAAAAAGTCCATGACCACTTCGCCCATCGGAATATCAAAGGTCAACTGCACTTGCTGTCCCATAAACTTCATATCAACTTGGATACCACGACGCTCGATACATAATGTCATCACGTTACCCAAATAATCGGGTGGCACCAGAATGTGACAGCGCGCAATCGGCTCACGAAACTCATCAATCAGACCTGGGTCAGGCATTTTTGATGGGTTATCGATTTGGATAATCTCACCACTCCGTTTTTTGATTTCGTAGATAACGGTCGGGGCGGTGGTAATCAAATCTAAATCGTATTCACGCTCAAGACGCTCTTGGATGATTTCCATATGGAGCATCCCCAAGAAACCACAGCGAAAACCGAACCCAAGTGCATCAGAGGTATCAGGCTCAAAAAACAACGCAGCGTCATTGACTTGCAGTTTTTGTAGCGCTTCACGAAACGCCTCAAAATCACTCGAATCGACAGGGAACATGCCTGCATAGACTTGCGGCTTGACCTTTTTAAACCCTGGTATGCTATCTACATCTGGAGTTTTGGCAAGGGTAATGGTATCGCCCACAGGCGCGCCGCCAATGTCTTTGATACCGGCAATCACAAAGCCCACTTCGCCGGCTTCTAAGATATTGGTCTCAAACGATTTTGGGGTAAATACCCCAATCGATGTCACAATATGCGTGCCTTTGGTGGATTTGATATGGATTTTATCGTCTTTTTTGAGCGTGCCTTGACGCACACGTACCAGTGACACAACCCCAAGATAATTGTCAAACCATGAGTCAATAATTAACGCTTGCAAAGGGGCATCACGGTCGCCCTCAGGCGCGGGAATACGCTCAACAATCGCTTGTAGCAAATCATCCACGCCCACCCCTGTCTTGGCAGACACGCGCGGTGCATCCATCGCTTCAATCCCGATAATGTCTTCGATTTCTTGAATCACCCGCTCGGGATCCACTTGCGGTAAGTCAATCTTGTTGAGTACCGGTAATACTTCAAGACCTTGCTCAATCGCGGTATAACAGTTGGCAACCGACTGCGCTTCTACGCCTTGCGCGGCATCACCCCCCAGTAAAGCGCCTTCACAAGCCGCTAGTGAGCGCGACACTTCATACGAAAAATCGACATGACCTGGGGTATCAATAAAGTTAAATTGGTATTTGTCACCATTTGGGTGATTATAATACAGCGTGACAGATTGGGCTTTAATGGTAATACCGCGCTCGCGCTCAATATCCATCGAGTCAAGTACTTGCGCCTGCATTTCACGTGCTTGTAGACCACCACACATTTGGATAATGCGGTCGGCAAGCGTGGATTTACCGTGGTCAATATGGGCAATAATAGAAAAATTACGAATATGAGATAAGGCGGTCACAATTACCTACTAACAAAAAAGTATATGATTAAATTTGTAGAAAAATAGCCTTATTGTAACGTATTTTTCTACAATCACCTACTGAATTTATTGTGACAGCTTTTGGGAGGTCATAAAAAAAGATAAGCTTTGGGTGTCAATATCTGCTGCAAACCCAAAGCCCCAAACAAAGCTCAAACCCTCCCAAAACTAGGCTTTTTTGACGACGCTGGATTTGAGTTTCATCGCGCCAAAACCGTCAATTTTACAATCAATATCATGATCATCGGGCGCATCATGGAGCAGGCGAATGGATTTGACTTTGGTGCCAACTTTAATGGGCGTGCTTGCGCCTTTGACTTTTAAGTCTTTAATAACCGTCACACTATCCCCATCTTGTAGCACATTGCCGACAGCATCTTTAATAATTTGTTCGCTGGCTGCTTCGGTTTCGCCCGTTTGCCATGCCTGCTGCTGTGCTTCAAAGCCACACATCGGGCAAATCAATAAATCGCCATCTTGGTATGTATAATTTTCTTTACACTTGGGGCATGGGGGGCAGGCAGGTAAACTCATAGCACACGCTCAATTATCTGAGAAAAAATTTAACAGTCGTTAGGTGAGGTATTGTACGCGATAAGTCACCCCAATAATAGTAATCAGCCAGCACAGACAAACCCTCTGACAGATGACCTAGTAACAGCATTTAGTCAAGCAAGACTTAAACCAGCATTTAGTCAAGCATAACCTAATAAAGCATGATTGCAGTCCGAGCCCAATTGTGCAAAACTTTGATTATAATTTTTTTAGTAAATAAAAAGAGAGCCACCATGACAGATTTCGTCGTCTTTGATATAACCGGCACCGATGCCCAAAAATTCTTGCAAGGACAATTAACCTGCAACGTCACCAAACTCAGCGAGCAATTCCAAGCAACCGCGATTAGTAATCTCAAAGGGCGTGTTGCGTTGGGTATTTGGATTAGAAAAATAGCGGATGAGGCTTACCAAGTCGTCATCAGCCAAGACTGTGCCGATGAGTTTGCCAAACATATCAAAAAATATGCGGCGTTCTCAAAACTTACCTTATCAGCCCCACGTGATATTTTTACGGTTGTTGACAATGGGGTACCTAGCTTTAGCGAATCAGACAATGGCACTGACACCGACGCTAACCGCAAAGCATGGCAAAAAGCGAGTATCGCTACAGGCAATTACTGGATTGTCAAAGCCACCGCAGGCTTGTGGCAACCCCAAGAGTTACGTCTACACCAACAAGGCGGTGTTGACTACGATAAAGGCTGTTATTTAGGTCAAGAAATCATTGCACGGTTATATTTTAAGGCCAGCCCAAAAGCTTGGCTCCACCGCGTAGCAGGTACCGGTGATATACCTAACGCAGGTGAAAAAATTGACAGTGTCGATGTGGTCAATAGCATTGCTACTGACACAGGTTTTGAAGCCTTGGTGGTGGCACGTCCCGATGATATTGCCGCCAGTAATCTGACCATTCTTGAGTTACCTCAAGCACTGCAACAACCGGTTGCGCGCCAGCACTAAACACCTATCAAACTTGATTAAAGTAAATAACCCCAGTTCGACATAAGCCATACTCTAAGGCTTTGAATTAGCAAGCAATCTT
>ERZ501012.93-NODE-93-length-17674-cov-4.680232_pt1 | contig 17674 bp, 15 predicted proteins | sample MGYA00248887_ERZ501012 | MGnify/ENA primary metagenome ERZ501012 (study PRJEB25958, sample SAMN03398566) | human skin metagenome | study: EMG produced TPA metagenomics assembly of the Human Skin Microbiome Metagenome (human skin metagenome) data set. | reverse complement strand
CTCATTGGGTTCAGCCTCTTCCTCCTACCGTGGCTCAGCCTTGGTATTGCCTTTAAACTCTCAGCAGTACCATTCCATACTTGGACGCCAGACGTTTACCAAGGTGCGCCTGCGCCTGTGGCGACTTTCTTAGGCAGTGTTTCCAAAGTAGCTATGATGGCGTTAGGGTTACGTTTCTTATTGTCTACGGCAACCTTAGCATTGCCAGCAATCAATACCTTGATTGTGGTGATTGCCAGTTTATCGATGATTATCGGTAACGTACTGGCGCTTCGTCAGCACAATATAAAACGTCTGTTAGCCTATTCATCTATTGCGCACATCGGCTATGTGTTAGCGATTATCAGCGCCGTAAAAGTTGAATCAGCAGGTTTTGTCAGCCTTTACATGGCAGTGTATGCGTTTACCACCATTGGTGCGTTCGGTGTCGTGACTATCATGTCAAGCCCGTACAAACGTCAGGGTGAAGCAGAGTTAGTTGAAAACTTCCAAGGGATTTTTTGGCAACGTCCTGTACTGACCGCTGTATTGACTGTAATGCTATTATCATTGGCAGGTATTCCATTGACCGCCGGGTTTATCAGCAAATTCTTTGCAATTTTTGCTACGGTTTCAGCGCAAAGTTGGTGGCTCACTGCCATGATTATCGTGGGTAGTGCAATTAGCTTGTATTACTATCTAAATCTTATGGTCACCTTGTTTAGACGTCCCCAAGAAGTACAGCCGCACGATGCGGTCAATCATTGGGGAGTTCAAGCAGGCGGCATCATGGTATTGTTGGTGACGTTAGCGGTATTGTACTTCGGTATTTTCCCCGAAACGTTATCAAAAATTATCACGCTAGTTCGTATGTATTAATCCAATTTTAAGACTGCGACATAAAAAAGCGTATCTTAGTTCATTAAGGTACGCTTTTTTGTTTATAATGATGCAAAAAAAATGGTCAAGATAACATGTCAGATGATAAAAGTATTCGCGTTAAAGTGATTGAAGTGACCCGTTGGGCGCCCACCTTGCTAAGTTTTAAAGTCACGCGCCCCGATGGCTTTAAATTTACCGCAGGGCAATTTGTTAGGCTCGGTATCCATGGCAAAGATTTGCAATATTTTGCACAAAACTATGAGACCAAGTTAATAACTTCTGAGACACAAGATTATGAGACGAAAGGTCAGCACGTTGACCTTGATGGCTATGTGTTTCGCGCGTATTCCGTCGCATCTTCACCCTATGATGAATTTATTGAATTTTTTTCGGTGGTCATTCCTGAGGGGGAATTCACCAGTAAGGTTAATCATATCCAAGTGGGCGATAGTTTATTGCTCAATACCACGCCATTTGGCTATTTGACCTTAGCCCGCTACCAGTTACCCCTACCCAATGATTTGTGGTTGCTGGCAACAGGCACGGGTTTAGCACCATTTTTATCGATTTTAAAGACCATCGAGGTATGGCAGCAATATCAGCGCATTATTTTGGTGTACAGCGCACGCACCTCGCAAGAGCTTGCTTATCAAGCGGAGATTGACGCGATTAAGTCAATCTATGGCGACAATGGAGCAGCGTTTGTATTTTTGCCCATTGTCACGCGAGAAGCGGATTATACGGGAGAAAAAGCGCGTATTCCTAACTTGATATTGTCGGGCAAGTTAACCGAGTTGGTAGGGCAAAAACTGGACAAAGAGCGCAGTCATGTGATGCTGTGTGGTAACCCACAAATGGTCGAAGATACCAAAGAAGCCTTAAAATCGATTGGATTGACCATGAATCGCCGCGGCGAAGGCAATATCGCCGTTGAAAACTATTGGTAAGCACCTCGTTAATTGGCAAAGCACAATCGGTAAAAAATCAGTAGAGCAAAAGCGGTAAAGGATGAGGTTTGATACCGATGAAAAAATTCTAAGCCGCTTTAGTTGCGTTATTGGTCATTGCAGGATTATCCGCTTCAGTAATTAATTGGTCACTACTACCTATATTGAGAATTTCACCAACGTTGGCATTGGCTCTCAGCAGTAGTTGCTGCTCAGCAAGATAGCCATGATTAACTTGCACCTTGCGCAGCATTGCCATGATTTTCTCGTTTTTCTTCAGCCAGCGACCAATATCGAGATACAAGATATCATCTTTTTGGTGCACCAAATTGATTTTCTCCAAAATCATGCCGAGCGGGTCTTTCTTTAACACCCGTTTAAAAAACCAAAGCGCCGCATGAATCGCTTTTGATTTAACATAGGAATCTGAATACAAGCCAATGACATCAGTGTCAGTCAATTGCTGAAATACCAGGCGCTGGCGATAACGGTCAAATTGGGCATGTACCACACCTAAATTGACAGCAAGGTCAGCGTAGATGCCTTTATAGTTAACCGTTGCATACAGTCGAAGCCAGCCTTCATGAATCTCTAGATGCATGGCCAATATCGCTTTGACTTTTTCAACCACAAATTTTTGAATGGCATCGTTTAGCTGTTTTTCGGTGGCGGGCACGATAAACTCTTGACCGGCAAAATCTTCGATTTTCTCATACCACGTTTGCGATTTTTGCATCAGTTCACGTGCGATTTCTTCAGAATGGGTGGCAAAAAATTCATCCAGTTGCGTTTTGCTCGTTATCACGATCGTTTCTCATTTTTTATATTTGTATTGAAAGCTATTATTGTAGTCAGTTTTTGGGCATTGTAAAGTTTCTAATCAACTTGTGGTTCTGTCTACAAAAAATCTTGTACCATTAATTGGTAAACATTGATTACTACTTATTGATTGCTCACCACTCATTGCTAATGGTGTATCAATTTAGCTTCAGCCAATGTTTGATTTAATCTATAATATCTGCGCGTTATAATACATGAGTGATTTGTATTTTTTTAGCAAGGTTGTAGTGCTAGTTTCCTAGTGATAGTGTCCTAATCGTTCAAAGGGTTATATTTTGGTGTATAGCAAACACAGCCACAGTTATCTTTTTCAAAAGTTAATGCCACATACTACGGCTTGCAAAGACAGCGTCATGCTATTTGCTACCATTACCGCAGTGGCAATTCATGCGGCTGTTATTTTTGGCATCCAATTTGAAGATAAGAGCTCACCAACCGCAGCAGTGCAAGAAGTCACCACGGTGTTGACCGAAAATCTGCAAAAGAATGAAAAAGCCGATTTTATCGCCAATGCAGGCCAGCAAGGTGGCGGTGAGTCCAACGAAAAGCTACGGCTTGAAAACAATACTATGAGTCCCTTAGAAGACGAAGCAATCAATGAAACCGATGATATCGTGAGTCAAGAACGCCAAACGCGTCAACAAGCGTTTCAAGAAAGTTATCTACGTACCACGTTAAGCTTTGAAAAAATCCGCAGAGAAAATAATAATAAAAAACAAGATGATAGCGAAAATCTAGCGGCGCAAGAACAGCGGGTACAGGCACAAATTGCCACCCTTGAAACCAAAATCAGCAGTAACCGCCAATTACTAGCCAAAAAATCTGCGGTTAAAACTATCAGCAGCAACTCCACCACCACGGGTGAAGCCGCAAGCTATATCGAGAATTTTCGCCAACAAGCCTATCATATTGGCAACCAGCAATATCCCCAAGAAGCCCGCGCCAAAGGCATCAAAGGCGATGTCATGCTGATGGTGATTATCGAGCCTAACGGGCAAGTCAAATCCATCAAGGTTTTACAGTCATCAGGCGCTACCATCTTGGATGAAGCAGCAAAAAATTCGGTGCGTAAAGCCGCGCCATTTGGTAAGTTCTCAAAGCAAATGCAAGATTATTTGGAGCTGCGCATTATCCGTACCTGGCGATTTGGTGATACCTTAACCGTCGATGACCAAAATCCCGCAATTTAACTTTTCAATAACCATGCTAAAGGCTGTCCTATGTCAACCGTACTACACAAAGAATTGGCGCTATTTGACCTCGATAACACCCTCATTGATACCGATAGTGACTATATGTGGGGCGAGTTTTTGGTCAAACATCATCTGGTAGAAGAGTCGCTATATCGTGCTAAAAATCGGGAGTTTTATGAGCACTATATCGCAGGGACGCTCGATGCGGTCGTCTATAATGAGTTTGTGGCAGGCTTTTTAAAACAGCATACTTTAGCGCAGTTGCACCAGTGGCGTGAACAATATTTGCAAGATGAAATCGCACCAAAAGTGCGTCCAAAAGCGGTTAACGCTATCCAATCACATTTACAAGCGGGGCACGATGTAGTAGTGATTTCCGCCACCAATGCCTTTGTGGTCAAAGCAATTGCTAACAAATTATTTTTGGTAGAGGAAGATAATATTTTAGCCACTGAGCTTGAAGTCACCGAGCAGGGGTACACGGGTAAGGTCGCAGGGCAGCCAAACTTTAAAGAAGGCAAAATCATTCATTTAAAAAATTGGATTGCTCAAAAAAATGCGCAAGGCATAACTTACACCAAAACCTACGCCTATTCGGATTCAAAAAATGATTTGCCGTTATTAGAATGGGCAGATGTGGCGATTGCGGTATGCCCCGATGATACTCTACACGCGCATGCCTTAGCGCATCATTGGGCAGTGGAAGATTGGTCGATGAAAGCACAGGCGTAGTAGGCGACAGCTAAGATGAATCCAGTGACAGATTCAGGTATAATGGCGCATTTTTCATAGTAACACGTTAAGGTAACCTCGCATGGAAATCAACCCGTATTTAGAGCATATCAAAGACTTAACTGACCGTGGCAACCAGCTTCGGGGGTATCTTTGACATCGAAGCCAAGCAAGAGCGTTTGGAAGAGGTCAATTTAGAGCTTGAAAACCCAGAATTGTGGAACGACCCAGAGCGTGCCACCAAAATCAGTAAAGAGAAATCGCAGCTTGATAATGTCATTGGCGTGATTACCGCTTTAGATGACAAATTAGAAGACGCCAAAGCCATGATTGACTTAGCGGTGGAAGCCGATGATGCGACCTTATTGTCAGACGTACAAGCGGAACTCGATGAGGCCGAAGCCAAAGTCGCAGATTTAGAGTTTAAGCGTATGTTTAGCGGTGAGATGGATGGCAACAATTGCTATGTTGATATCCAGTCAGGCTCAGGCGGTACTGAAGCCCAAGACTGGGCAGAAATGCTGCTGCGGATGTATTTGCGCTGGTGTGAATCACATGGCTTTAAAGCCGAAATCATGGAACTATCAGCAGGTGGTGTCGCAGGGATTAAAAGCGCATCGATTCATGTCAAAGGTGACTATGCGTTTGGTTGGTTACGTACCGAAATCGGCGTGCATCGTTTGGTAAGGAAATCACCGTTTGATAGCAACAACGGTCGCCACACGTCGTTTGCCGCGGTGTTTGTATCGCCTGAGATTGATGATAATATTGAGATTGATATCAACCCTGCCGATTTACGTATCGATACTTATCGCTCAAGCGGTGCAGGCGGTCAGCACGTTAATACCACCGACTCTGCGGTACGTATCACCCACCAACCGACAGGGATTGTGGTTGCGTGTCAAAATGAACGTAGCCAACATGCCAACAAAGACACGGCAATGAAAATGCTACGCGCCAAACTGTACGAGCGTGAAATGATGCAGCGCATGGAAAAGCAACAAGCGCTAGAAGATACCAAGTCGGATATCGGTTGGGGTAGTCAAATTCGCTCGTATGTGCTCGATGACTCGCGGATTAAGGATTTGCGTACAGGGGTGGAAACTTCCAATACCCAAGCGGTGCTAGATGGCGACCTTGATAAATTTATCGAAGCGAGCCTAAAAGCAGGGCTTTGATTTAACTGCGTTGCCTACAATAACCCATTGCTAATTTATCCGCACTTGCTAAAATTAGAGAGTCAATTTTTTAGTTGACGCTCTTTTTTTCATAAGGATTTGATATGCTGTACCAATGGCAAGACAAAAAACCCACCTATCAGGCACCCTTCACAGGCTGGGTCGCAGACTCGGCTGAAATCATCGGCGATGTACATTTAGCTGATAACGTCAGTGTATGGTTTGGCGCGGTGATACGCGCAGATAATGCGCCGATTTATTTGGGCAAAAATAGTAATGTGCAAGAAAACAGTGTGATACACACCGATGAGGGTATCGCCGTCACTATTGGCGAAGGCGTGACGATTGGGCATTTGGCGATGCTTCACGGCTGCACTGTTGGTGATAATAGCTTGATTGGTATCGGTGCGATTGTGCTCAATAATGCCCAAATCGGCAAAAACTGCATCATCGGTGCCAATGCACTTGTCACCGAAAATATGCAAATCCCAGATAATTCCATCGTGATGGGTAGCCCAGCTAAAGTTGTCAAAACCTTGCCGCAGGGGCGCGAAGTGATGCTTCAGCTATCCGCATTACATTATGTTGAAAAAGCAAATGCCTTTAAAACGGGACTTAAACCCATAGCGATTGAGTATTAAGTTATAGCAGCTATTGGAATATATAGATTAGCGCAAAAAAAGGATAGTGGATGCACGCTCCTTTTTTATGCCGTGTTGCTTTATGCCCTGTTATTCCTATTACTTGACTATTAAGCAATACGTTGTCTTAACGCTGTAGCACGTTCTACCAACGCCGTGTTGTTGCTGTCTTTGATTTCATCAAGCAAGCGTTTGGCACTGTCATATTCCCCTAAATTCACATACTGTTCTGCCAAATCTACGTTTAACGTATCCGTGTCGATATCCTTAATTACATCGAGTATCGCTGATAAATCTTCAACAACTGGTGCCGTTGTTAGGCTTGCGTTATCTGCCACCGATGGCGTTTCAAGACTAGCGGTTGGGGTAGTAGCTGTCTTATTAGTTGCTTGAGTAGCTGCGTCATCAAAAGACAAATCAATCAAGTTCAAGTCATCTGATGGGGTAGGCTCAGTGACCAAGACATTTGACGTAGCGTCTTGGGCTTTGGTCGTGTCATCGTCTAGCGCAAAATCAAACATGTCATCTGAGATGAGTAGCGAATCAGATGGGTTAGGGGCGTTGACTTCTGCCAAGTCAACGACAGGCTCAGCGACCGATGGGGTAGCAGGCTTGGCTAGTGAAGCCGCTTCTGCTTGGCGTAGTAATTCATCATCCAAAGCAAACGATGCAATATCTGTGGCTTCATCACTGGCAACCGGTACAGAAGTTGCTGCATCGGAAGTTAGATTGCTAGATGCTTTAATATCTGACGCGTCAAAGATTAAGTCGGCTTCTGTAGTAGCGTCATTGGTTGGAGTAACCGCTGGCTCAGCGTTCAACTCAAAGTCGAAATCAAAATCATCTGCGAGCTTCTCAGCGCTTGGTGCAGCCGTTGGGGTCGTTATCATTGGTTCTACAGCAGTAGCGGTAGGTGTTGATTGCGTCTCTGGTAAACTAAAGTCAAAATCAAAATCGCTGTCGCTAATAGCATTGTTATTGTTATTGACGTTACTTGCTGACGCGGTTGTAACAGGTTCATCTATCGGCGCAAAAATTTCGGTAGGTGATTCTAGGGCAGGGGCAGCGACAGTCGCAGCGGTCGCGGGCTGTTTGCTAGGTGGATCAAAATCAAAATCGTCAAAAGTGAACTCATTTGATTGTGATTGCGCCGCTGTAGTTTCAGTGGTGAGAGGGGCTATTTTGGTTTCAGGTACATCGAGTGCAAAGTCAAAATCTAACTCGTTATCGGCTTTGCTGCTAATACCATCAACTGGGTTTGCTGGCTGTGCCACTTGAGTGACGCTCGGCCTGACAACATGTAAGGTACTGTTGATTGCGGGTTTATCACTGTCTTGTTTAAAACCTGGCAAATCAAAATCAAGTCCATCTGATTCAACAGCTTCAGGGGTATGGGTCATCGCTGCGCTGCGTGCGTTTATTGATTGATCTTCATCTACCAGCGTTTTTAGGTTATGGGCTTGGGCGTTGAGATTGAGGGTTTGAGCAGCCTGCAAAGTCGATTGCGGCAGGTTAGGCGCAGCATAGGGGCTTGGTTGCTGTGATTGACGTTGCAGTTCTAGTTCGCGTTGCTGTTCAGCCAACGTTTTTGGACGTTTGACTTGGGTCTGAGTATCAACTGTCGTCTGGTTTTTACCTTTTTTCATCAAGAAAACGCCAGCAACAATTACCAAAATCACCACTGCTGCGATACCTATCATTATCGGATCCATCTTTCACCTCATCGTTACGGTAGATGGTTATCATTAGGACATAGCAAGATATAAGCTACCGCTTTATGCGACTAATGAATCACCACAAATTTGTTGTACGGTATGAAATGACACAGCACGCAGGCAATATCATCCACGCGCTATATTATTTTTTGTTTAACTCTTTTAAGCGTTTTTCTAATTGGGCAAGCTTGGTGTTTTGTATTTTCAAGCGATTTTCAGCGCCCACTAAGTCTTGATTGAGTTTGTTAACTTTAGTGGCTTGCTGGGCGGTGGCTTGGCGTTTTTGCTGCACTTGCGCCGCCACTTGCGATGACATCCCTTTGCCTAATTTGTTGTTGGTACTTTGACCTTGCACTGACCCATTGGTATGGCTGGGTGCGATGATGGTCATTTCAGATTTTTTAGTCGCTGCGTATGGCCGCGGTGTTTTTTGTGCTTTAAGTGTCTTTTTTGTAATTTTTGGGGTGGCCGGTTGTTTGGAAGCAGATTTTGGTGCTCTGACAGATTTTTTGCTTGCGACACGTCTTTTGTTTTGACGATATTGTTGTCGCGCTTTATTGGCTGATTTTATCCCAATTTGTGAAGGGACTACTTTATATTTTGGGATTTGTAATTGGGTATTGGCGACAAGTTTGGTTGGGTCATTATCTGGGAACGCGGTCGGGTTGGCTGACATGATATCTGCCATCACTTGATCGACATCTTTGCGGTTTGCCGCTGCGATATTACTGGCGATGGTCCAAAGGTTGTCATTGCGCTGTAGTGTATAAGTGGTTGTCTCGCCAATGATTTGCGGGTTTTTGGCGCTATACTTAAATTTGGATTTGTCTGAAGGTTGATTGCCATAACTAGCTGCTGGGCTTGGCAATTGATTGTCTGCGGCGCTTGTTTGGATGGGGTTTTGCGTTTGTGGCACAGCTGGATTATAGACAGTGCCATTTGGCCGAATAGCTCGAACCGTTCGCGTCTCTTGAATACGCAAGTAGTCACTGTTTTCGCTAGACAGCGTCACTGGGGCGGCGCCAGCGGGCATACCAGTCGTAGGTAAATTAGGCAGCTGGTTGATGGTGGTTGATGGTAACATTATCGGCTGCAGGGGTATAGGGTCGGGTGACATAACAGGTAACTGTACAGGGTTAGCCGAACCTATCACCATGTTTTGCGCAGGTGATTGTAAAGCCGTGGTATTGGCTTGCGTGGTGATTTTTTGTGCGCTGTCGATGGGCATCAACAAGGTTTTTGGCAGCGTTTTGGTCACGCCATTTTCCGTGATATTGAGCACCACATCGGTAAATGGGGCATTAATCGCACGTTTGGTGGTCAATACAATCTGACCGCCATTGCTACTGGTTGGGACAAATTTGATTTGAATATCGGCATCTTTTGACAAGCCTAGCTGGCGATACACATCAGCTTGGGCGACTGTGACAGAAAAAGTTCTTGGATTGACATCACTGACATTAATACTGGCGTTTAAAGGTTGGTTTTGTTGGGTTTGTACATAAGTATCGCCAATATTGACGGCATAAGCGACAATGGGAAGCGATAAGGGAAAACCCAATACCAAGTGTACAGAGTATTTTTGCCAAGACATAAAAAATCCTTGCTGAAGGTATCATAGCCTAGTTAGGGGTGTTAAAAAATGCCTACTTGTGTGGTCGCATGGTAGTCAATATACCGACAGGCAATATTCAAATATCAAATTAATCGATAGTCCAACAACTTGACAAAAGTTTCAGTCAAATTATCTGCTCAACTTTACACTTTTTGTCCAAAACTCTCAATAGTCTGACTCGCTTATTATTGGCATAAAGCTTGGGATAAAGCCCGCTGCTGATATCACTTTATGGGTGGATTGATACGTGGATTGATGCTTAGATAATGACACTGTACTATCAATACCCTGACAATACCCTGACAATACCCTAATAATGGCAATCCCTGTCTACTGGTCATGGTGTTTTTTAGAGGTAAATAACGGATTAACACTATCAGGTTTATCTACTCAGGCATAAAAAAACACGCCCTAGTCAGCGTGTTTTTTTATAAAACCTTGGGTTTATAATTGATTGCGGATAATCGCAAGTGTGCGGCGTAATGGCTCTGCCGCGCCCCATAACAACTGATCACCCACGGTAAAGGCAGATAAATACTCACCACCTAGATTCATCTTACGAAGACGACCTACGGCAACTTTAAGGGTGCCAGTGACCGCGACTGGGGTTAAACGCTCAACGCTTGCTGCTTTGTCATTTTCTACCACATCTAGCCACTCATTGCCACTGTTACGAAGCGCAGCTTCAATTTCTTCTAGCGGGATGTCTTTTTTTAGTTTGATGGTCAAGCCTTGTGAGTGACAACGCATGGCACCGATACGTACGCAGATGCCATCAATCGGCACAATGTTGGCATTAGTCTTGTCTGCATCATTGCCTAAGATTTTGTTGGTTTCAACACAGCCTTTCCACTCTTCTTTTGATTGCCCGTTTTCTAGCTGCACATCAATGTAAGGAATTAAGCTACCAGCAAGCGGCGCACCAAAGTATTGTTTTGGGAAGTCGCTGCTACGTTGTAATTCGGCTACTTTACGGTCAATCTCTAAAATTGCGCCTGCCGGGTTATTGAGTTCGTCTGCAACGCCATCATGGATGTAGCCCATGCCTTTGATCAGCTCACGCATGTTGTTGGCGCCCGCACCACTTGCCGCTTGGTAAGTCATCGCAGATACCCATTCAACCCAATCGCGTTTGAACAACTCGCCAATCGCCATCAACATCAAAGATACCGTACAGTTACCACCGATAAAGTCTTTTTGACCATTTTTGATAGCGTCATCAATGACATTGCGGTTGACTGGGTCTAGGACGATGATGCTATTGTCTGTCATACGCAGGGTGCTTGCTGCATCAATCCAGTAACCTGTCCAGCCTTTATCACGTAGCGGTTGATGGACTTCTTTAGTATAGTCACCGCCTTGACAAGTAATAATGGCATCACAAGCCGCTAAAGCCGCTAAGTCATGCGCATCTTCAAGCTTGCTAGGGGCAATGCCATTTGGGGTAGGGGCATCGCCACCGGCATTACTGGTAGAGAAAAACACGGGGGTAATCCCTTCAAAGTCGTTTTCATCTATCATACGTTGCATTAATACCGAACCGACCATTCCACGCCATCCGACCAAACCTACGCGTAGCTGACTCATGATAACCCTTCCTTACTGTAAACAAAATAAAATAAATAGTGCAGAAAATCCACATTGATTTTTCAATTAGTAACCTGCTACCTTGCCTGTATTTGTAAGGTTTTGCAAGTGAATTTTTTTTTACATGGGCCATCTATTTAGCTATAGATGGTAGGCTGATAGCGATGTCAGGGTGAAAAATAGCGTTTGGCAACACAACTGCAATTTATCAGCCATATTTTTGTGGCTACTATATCGCCATGCTATTGATAACTAGCTAATGATAAGAAGCTGATGATAAAAAGCTAATATTGACCAACGTGAACCGCAATATAACATGAAAGGATAGAAAATGACGCTGTTGTTACAGTTGCTAGCAGGTTTTGTGGTTTTTGCAACTTTTTGGGCAACCATCCCTAGGTTTGAATGGTGGTTTAGGGTTGCCGATTTTCCCAGAAATCAATTGATTTTTTTGGGGGTAGTGGCGCTCATTGGCTTACTTTGGCTAGGCGCTTTTGACAGTCGTTGGCAAATTGGATTGATTTTGTTGCTGCTTATTGCACTGGCTATGCAAGCGTACATGGTGTTGCCTTATACGTTTTTGTGGAAGAAACAAGTGCAAACGGCAAAGCCAAAATCACGCGACTATCAAGTGAAATTGTTGGTTGCCAATGTGTTGACGACCAATCCAAATAAACAAGCTTTGATTGACCTTATCCATACCCATCAACCCGATATTGTATTGACACTCGAAACTGACCAAGTGTGGCAAGACGCTTTAAGCCCCATTGAGGCTGACTATCCATTTAACGTCAAAGTGCCACTCGATAACTTATATGGTATGCATTTGTACTCAAAGCTTGAGCTTATCAATCCGCAAGTAAAATATCTGGTAGTTGATGATATCCCATCCATTCATACCCAAGTTCGCCTAGCCATGGGGAAGGTTATTTGGCTATACTGCTTGCACCCCATGCCACCGAGTCCAACCGAAGCGGATAAATCGGTGACACGGGATGCTGAGCTGTTAATGGTAGGCAAACACATCAACGCCAACGACTTGACGGTGATTGTTGCAGGCGATCTCAACGATGTGGCTTGGTCGCATACCACACGCATGTTCCAGCGTATCTCAGGCCTACTAGACCCTCGCATTGGGCGTAAATTCATCAATACCTTTCATGCCAGTTACCCATTTTTGCGCTGGGCGCTTGACCATGTTTTTCACAGCAATCACTTCACGCTGGTATCGATGGCGCGTATGCCGAACATTGGCTCCGACCATTTTCCCGTGCTCACTACGTTACAATATGAGCCTGAAGTCATGGATGAGCAGCCTGAACCTTTGCCAAGCATCGCCGATCTCCAAGAAGCAAAAGAAACCATCAAAGAAGGGGTCAAAGAAGGCGAAAAGCTATCGGAAGCTCAGCGTGATAGCGCTAGTAATGCTAGCAAATTATTGAAAGGCGCATTAGAAAGTTAGCAGCGGGCAAGCTAAAACGCCATGTAAGCATTTGCTTACAACAGATTCCGCCTTTTGCGGCTAGTAACCAACCGTGCAACAACCTACAATGAACTCATCAACACAAGGATGATACCAAGGAATGGTAGTGTTGAGACGCTCAGGATGAGTAATATCATGGAAAGCCAATAATAATAACATAGTTGACATGAAGTGCCCTAAAACCCAAGTCTATTGCCCTAAGACTTGGGTTTTATCTTTTTTGGTACTTATCAATCATATTCTAGCATAGTCTAGCTAACTTGTTTTTTGCTTGTTTTGACTACTTAAATGCAAATGCTGCAAGGCTTGTGGCAGATTTATTTTCACGGGCAGCAAATAGTCGCTGTCAATAGTCACAGTTAGCAAATAATAGCCACCAAATAATAGCCACCAAGTAAAAGTCACCAAATAGTCGAAGTTTTTTAAAATAATCTTTGCTAAAATATCCGCACTTTTTAATCAAAGCTGACGGACAATGATGATGAACCAGTCTGAAATTCTTGAAGACTCACCTAAACAAGCCCCTAATAAATTTGCCCATCCCAACAATGATAGCCAATTTTTGATTGCCCCTTCGATTTTGTCGGCAGATTTTGCCCGTCTGGGCGAGGAGGTCGAGAAGGTTGTCGCCGCAGGTGCGGATGTGGTGCATTTTGACGTGATGGACAATCATTATGTCCCAAATTTGACTTTTGGTAGCATGATTTGTCAGGCGCTGCGTGATTATGGGGTAACTGCGCCGATAGATGTGCATTTGATGGTGTCACCAGTTGATAGTATGATTGAGCAGTTCTTAAAAGCGGGCGCCAGCATCATTACCTTTCACCCAGAAGCCACGCAACATGTCGATCGCTCGCTACAACTCATCAAAGATGGGGGTGCTGACTGTGGACTGGTGCTCAATCCCGCCACGCCGCTACACTATCTAGACTATGTGATGGATAAAGTTGACCAGATTTTATTGATGAGTGTTAACCCAGGGTTTGGTGGGCAAGCATTTATTGATGGTACCCTCAAAAAAATTGAAGCGGTGCGCGAAATGATTAGGCTATCGGGTCGCAATATTCGCCTTGAAGTCGATGGCGGTATCAAAGCCAGTAATATTCGTGCGGTTGCCGAAGCAGGGGCTGATATGTTTGTCGCAGGTTCAGCGATATTTAATCAACCTGATTATCGCCAAGCGATTGACGCGATGCGTGCCGAACTGGCTTTGGTCGGTCGGTTGCCAGCGTAAATGCTACACAAGCAATGATACACAAGGAAATTGGTATGGACGTTCAATCCCCGTCTTTAGTACCCAAAGGGCTGACAATTGGACTGGCAATATTTGCGGTGTTGCTAGGGTTGGCAGGTTTTGGGTTTAGGTTGATGTTTGGCGATAGTTTATCATCAATGCTGCCCTCACTGGTGAGTACCATTGCGATTTTTTGGCTCGGTATTCCACTGGCTTTTGTTGTGGGCTCAAAGGTGTTAAATCGCTACTCAGGGCGTGCACCGATTCAAAATCGCAATGCATTAACCTTGGGTTTGTTATTTAGCTGTGTGGCGATGCTATGGATGATGGCAGCATATTCGTAACGGTTCGCTCGGCGAGTCGGTACCCCAAGACATTAACGCTAAAAATTGATGCTACACATAACACCAATCCTCAGTAATTATTTAGGAATTTATTGAATGGCATTGCCACATTATACTAAGCAAGAATTATCGATTTATCCCAGCAATCTTCCAAAAGGCTTAATCAACACACTGATAGTTGCTTGTTTGTTGTTAGGGTTGGCGGCTTTACGTAGTAGCAAGGGAATGCAAGGCTGGCTCAATGTCATCGAAAATTGGGTGTTTATGCTATTGTGGATTCCGCTTGCCGTCACCCTTTGCGCATTACCTTTTAAGTTACGGGATGACAGTTTTGAGCTTAAATTGGCGTATTATCTTGGTATGTTTGTGGCATTCTTATTTGAAATTAATAAACTTCGCTATTGGCATACCATGTAAATATGACTTAGGGTAACAGTTAATATCTAAAAGTAATAGCTAAAAGTTTTGCGCAACACTTTTTTTGACCGATGAATTTTTAGGCTTAGCCAACGCTAACATGCTTGAATTTTTAAACAGTTGCAATCATAGTAATGCTATATTTGCTTTTTATAGGCAGGCTGTTATTGATAGACAAGCTGTTAGGGCGTATAGATGAATATTTTGCTCAGTGTTTTGTTGATTGTATTGATAAGCTTTTTGGCTTATCGATGGATAAGGCTGGCTTGGTATAAACTGCATGACATGGCAGGTATTGAGGTCGGTATGTCTCAATATTCCGTGCCGCCCACAGCATCACTGGCAAAACCAAAAACCATGCGTTTGGCGTACCAATCAAACCTGCCAATTCCCAATACCTTCGGTAGTGATAGCCGTTTTGAGTTGATGCCACGTGCTAGCAAAAATGCAAGCAATAAAAAATGGTTTAAAGCAAAAAATCAACAACCGCGATTATCTTCACCTTCGATTTTAGGTATTGATGGCGCGTCAATTGAACGTATGCCAACAGCTGCCGTGATGCTGCTTGATACCATCCATGACAAACTCATTCGTTATCAGGCGTGGCAACGCGACCAAAGCCAGTCAGCCAATCAACCAGACCACCAGCAAACCCAATGGTTGACTGAAAATAAGTTTGTGGTCAACCGCTTGATTGAGCAGACGATTCCTGAAGCAGTACGCCAGTATGACCAAATTGCCAAATATCATCCCAGTCAGCTCAATCAAAAAATTCAGGGGGAGATGACCGCAGGCGAGATGCTCATTGAGGTATTGGCTCGGGTCAATCTGCAATTAGATGAATTGCTCAATGAGATGTTTCATGAAGTCAGCCAGCAATTTGCGTCAACTTACCGCTATGTCAAAAATCGCACGTAGTCGATGGTAGATTAACATTGGTATATTAACATAAAAAAAGCGTATCAATTTGATACGCTTTTTTTTAAGTTTTTTTGTGTAAATTTTATAGCGGTTAGCTACTTCTTTTTTCTTTATCGCGGCGTAAGTGATGACCCCCACGGCGCGCTTTTAGCGGTTTTTTCTCAAAGCGTTCTTGGCGGCGTTTGGCAATGCCGTAAAGCCCTGTGCCTTGGCGCGGGCGAATATTGACAAGCCCTGCTAAGGTGTCAATCTCACGGCGATCTAGCTCAAGGTAGCGACCCGTGCGAAGTTCCCTGGGCAGACTGACAGAGCCGTAACGGATACGCAGTAGTCGGCTTACTTTTAAGCCTTGCGATTCAAATAAGCGGCGTACTTCACGATTGCGACCTTCTTTGAGTTTGACTTGGTACCATTTATTGATACCTTCACCGCCTTTTTCAACGATGTCATCAAACTGTGCCATACCATCTTCTAGCATGACACCACGTTTGAGATTTAACATAATCTCAGGGGTGACTTCGCCCATCACACGCACCGCATATTCGCGCTCTATTTCATTTGATGGGTGCATCAGACGGTGAGCCAGTTCACCATCATTGGTAAATAGCAATAAACCTGTTGAGTTGATGTCCAACCGACCCACCATTACCCAGCGGTCATGGTTCAGTGGTGGCAGGCGCTCAAACACCGTAGGACGACCTTCTGGGTCATGGGCTGAGCAAATTTCGCCTTCTGGCTTGTAATACATCAAGATACGGCGGCGTTTTTCGTTTTCTGCGGTATAGCGTAGCAAACGTCCATCGACTCGGATTTCATCGCCCTGTCCGACACGGTCACCAATGGTAGCGACGGTCCCGTTAACACTGACGCGACCTTCGCGAATCACATCTTCCATTTGGCGGCGCGAACCTAAGCCTAAACGGGCGAGCGCTTTTTGCAGTTTTTCGTCTTTCATTCAATAATCCTTTAATAGGTAGCAACATTTCACAATGTTGTGCTAGCATGAAACTTCATGCTTGTGCCTATTGTAGGACAAGCGATGGTTGAATGCTAGTATAAACTCATGTGGCTAAATTTTAACCAGTATTTTAGCCAAAAAGTTAACATAAATAATGTCGCATTGTAAAAATTATTTTACGTTATAATAATCGACATAAGTAAATCAATACAACTACAAGGAATAATAACAATGAAAGGGCAAATAGCCAATTTCTCGCCGCAACATGGTCAAGGTATCATCATAGCGGAGGACGGAAAAAATTACCCATTTACTAGCCAACAATGGCAACAAGCCACGGCACCGATGGCAGGACAACAAGTAGAATTTAGTGTTGATGCGCAGGGTTATGCAGTGGCAGTTGTCGGTCTTGCCGCAGGCAATGCAATCAATCTGAACAAACCGATAGATAGCACGATTGCGCCCATCCCTCACGGCTATACAGACAACCCTACAACTGCTAACTATGGTCAAGTTACTCACGCAGCGGGCATGAATGCCGTCAATCCAGCATGGGCGATTGAAGAAAATTATGGCTTTTTTGATTGGGTTAAAAAAAGTCTCAGCAATTATGCCAATTTTAAAGGGCGCGCTAGACGTAAAGAATATTGGTATTTTTATTTGGCGTGGGTCATGTTGTATCTGGGTGCGGCAATCATCGATTATATAATCGGTACTGATGGCATTGTGGCGGGGCTTATTGCTTTGGCATTGGTGATACCCAATATCGCAGTAGCTGTTCGCCGTTTACATGATGTTAATAAATCAGGCTGGTGGATGCTGATTGCTTTTATCCCCATCATTGGCGGGATTATGCTGCTGGTGTGGTATTGCACAGATACCAAGCCAAATGTCAACCAGTGGGGCGCCCCTGCTCGCCGCTTGCCTTAATACATTCTTGATGCAGGGTCTTTAAACAGGTTCTTTAAAAAGCTGCCCAGTCGGTAGCTTTTTTATAGCTCAAGCTGT
>ERZ501012.91-NODE-91-length-17989-cov-8.872087_pt1 | contig 17989 bp, 15 predicted proteins | sample MGYA00248887_ERZ501012 | MGnify/ENA primary metagenome ERZ501012 (study PRJEB25958, sample SAMN03398566) | human skin metagenome | study: EMG produced TPA metagenomics assembly of the Human Skin Microbiome Metagenome (human skin metagenome) data set. | reverse complement strand
CAGACATTCAATCCAAAAAGCCGACTCAGCCCAAACGACAAAAACGCCTCGTTATTCCTGACAACCTTGACATTCACACTATCATCCACGAACCACCGTCAATTACCTGTGAGTGTGGCTGTCAAATGAGGCAAATTGGTCAAGATGTTCAAGACAAACTCGGCTTTAAGCCAAAGCAGTTTTACCGAGAGCGTCATGTTTATCCTAAATACATTTGCCGTAACGCTGAGTGCAACCGTGAAAAGCTGGTTCAAGCCAAAACCGATGCCCAAATCATCGATAAAAGCATTGCGACGCCTGCGCTACTGGCTTATGTGCTTATCAGTAAATACGCTGACCATTTACCCCTGTATCGCCAAAGCCTGATTTATCAGCGTAGCGGGGTGTATTTATCTGATTCAACCTTGGCAGATTGGGTGGGACGTTGTGGGGTACAGCTTGGGTTTTTAGCCAATCGCTTACGCCAGATGATACTCAACCAACCGATTCTGCATGCCGATGAAACCCCAGTAAAGGTGTTAAATGGCTATGGGGTAAAAGACGTGAAAGGCAAACTAAAGCAAGGCTATGTCTGGGCGTATGTGACCCCAAAGCATAGCCCAATCAAGGCGGTAGTGTATGACTTTGCCCAAGGTCGGGGTAGTGAGCATCCCAATGCGTTTTTAAACGGCTTTAAGGGCAAACTTATTTGCGACGGCTATAACGGCTACAAGCCATTATTTGGGCGAGGGGTGATTGAAGTGGGTTGTATGGCCCATGCTAGGCGTAAGTTTCACGAGCTTCATGTGACAGGGCAGAGTCTTATTAGCATTGAGGCATTAGAACTGTTTCAAACACTGTATGCCGTTGAACGTGAGATTGATGAGCAGTTTGAGAGAAACCAATCACCAATGCCCAGAGATGCCCAAATAGTTAGGCAAATCAGGCAACAGAAGGCAAAACCAGTTGCGGATAAACTTTATGCGTGGTTACAACAGAAACGCTTAGGTACGACTAAGAATGCTGATATTACCAAGGCGATTGAGTATTGCCTTAAACGTTGGACGGCATTAACTCGCTATTTGGATGATGGAAGTCTGCCCATTGATAATAATTGGGCAGAAAATCAGATACGTCCATGGGCACTCGGGCGTAAAAATTGGTTGTTCGCAGGGTCGCTTGAGAGCGGTCAGCGGGCAGCAAATGTTATGTCGCTTATCCAGTCGGCTAGATTGAATGGGCTTGACCCGTATGCCTATTTGGCAGATGTGTTGAGACGTCTGCCAACACATCCTGATAGCCAGATTGATGAGCTGCTACCACATGTCTGGATACCATCTCAATAGGGTGTGGTCGGGGGCTTACAACCCAACTCTACTACTTTGTTTTTAGCTAATTTTCCATTGATAACAAGACGTTCGTCAGTAGATAATAATTCTGTAAGCTGTTCTAATAAGTTCATTGATAAGCCATATGTAAATAGGATAGGTTAAGAAATATGATTTTTAGCGTTTAGAGTTACTGTAGCTATACATCAATTTATGAAGATAGGTCATGGAGTCTACTATACACAATTTCGAGCTGTTTCTTTAATTCAATATTCTCACGTTCTAACTCTTTAACTTTTGTTTTTAATGTAGTGATTAACGAATTTTTTGATGCGTCACTTGCCTTAGTTGCGTTGTTCACAGTCACAGACTTTTGATTTGATGTCTTATCTCGTAATCTTTTAATTCGCTCACAAACAGCAGTCTCTTTATATAGCCATGCTTTAGATACACCAGCTTCTTCGGATACGGTGTTGAAATTAATGGTATCTTTTTTCTTTAGTAACCGTTTGATTGCCTCGTCAGTATTTTTTATAGCCACCTCTTTCTTCTTTACTGCATTAGATCTTAAGCCAGAAGTATTTCTTTTATGGGACATGTATGTTTACCTCTAACGGCTCAATGATATTAACAAGGGATATTTTAATTTTTTCGTTCATTTCAAGCTGCCTCGTCCAACCTTTAGAAGCACATGTGGCTATAATATCTTCTGTACGTTCCAGCTGCTCTTTATGTTGTAGTAAATACCTATGGTCAGTCCTAAAATTCGAGCAGGTGAGGCAGGCATTTGCATGTGGGCAACTGCCTTGCACGACTGGCAACGAGCATAAGCCATTGGGTAATGCTTGCACTGCAATATTCTTTTTAAGCCACTGAGTATCAATAGAGTCAAATTCGCAGCCTTCAAATAGACTTTCTGTCACATCCTCAATATCATAAATAGAACCTCTAATATCAACCATTTTTCCGTTAAACTTAGCATATTCTTCTTTAAGAGTTTTATCCATAATATGAGCATAAGTACTAGTCATTGCTGGTGATTCATGACCTAAGTACCTCTGAACGATATGTTGTGGTACGCCGTTATTAATCATTCGTGTTGCGGTGGTATGTCTAAACATATGAAACGAAAAATGATAAACAGATCCATTTTCATTAATGATATTGCGTTCTTGTGCCAGAGCATTAAGATTTTTAATTAAAGTCCCTTTAGACCATGCTTTACCAGCTCTTAAATAAGGTTTCTTATTCTCTTGTAGCTTTGGTGTTGGGAATAATATCTCTGTAGGCTCAAAGAACTCTAAAACGACTTCTTTCTGTTGTTCTTTAATAACTTCTGCAATCTCTTTAGTAATTGGAACAATATGTTCTTTCTTCATTTTGTATTGATAGTACTTTATGAAGTAATCGCCTTGAGAGTCAGGGTAGATGCAGTCATAAGCCAGCCCACAGCACTCACTAATCCTCATACCTACTTCTTGGAGAACTAGGAATAGACGCATTATGTGTGGATGTAAACCATCAATATTTGTATTCAGTTGACTCATAATGTATTCAGGAATGAATTTTGGCAGAGATTTACTTTTTCTAGGATAGTCTGAATCTCTAATTAAGCGAGTAGATCCAAATTCAATAATGGCACTATCTTCACACCATTCTATATATTGTCTAAGAGATGCAAGTCTTCTTAGTATACTTGACTCCTTTAATCCGCTTTTAGACCAATCGTAAAGAACATTCTCCATGAATAATCTATTGATGTCTTTTGGCTCACAGTTTGAGTTTATATCGAAAACTGTCGCACCAAACATGCGGATTGCATGAAGGTTTGAAACCAAAGTAGCGCTTGATTTTGTTGCATGACAAGCTTTAGTAAACGCTTTAGCCGACTCTGTTAGCCAATCGAATGGCAAGCCGCTGAAATTGAGCTTTATAGCATCAGTTCCACCTTTTAGCTGGACTTCGCCATCATCAAAAAACCACACATCATCACTTCCGAGTCTCTTTCTCGAAGTACATTTATTAGCGACATCCTTATGATGCCGACTAATTGTTGATTCATGAACACCAGACTCTAACATCAGTTTTCTTATGCTTATATAGCCGCCAGGAGGGACCGGTTTGGTGTTTTTAGTCTTGCCAGTCCTAAGCCTATCAAGTGCATTTAAAAGAGCTGTACGCTCATTAGAGCGAAACATATCTGTCTGTTCACGAATTGCATTTAAAATCTTATTATGCACATCTGGATAGCTCTTACGAATTACAACATCGAAAGACTTATTTAACTTTGCCTCACGACAGACACCATTAACAGTAATTTCTTGCCCTGACTCAACTAATCTCTGGAGAGCTGATACTAATTTTGCATTAGTATCTTTATTACCTAGAGCTTTATTTTCTACTTGCTCTTTTGTAATCTTTTTAAGTACATCGGGTAGTGATTGATAAATATATAAATCTTCAACTTTTGCTTCTTTTGCAACCGATGCAACATTTAATTTAGCTGATTTTGAAACGATGTGAGGAGTTTTATTCATAATACGTTCAATAGCATCAAAGCACCGCTTTCTTGAATTAATATCATGAACATTAATTCGATCGCTATTGCCCTTTATTTTTATAGCCTTAACATAACTCATTACATCACGAAAATCACGATATAGAACTGTAGAGGAAATACCTGCTTCTTTGGCAATATTTTTGAATACTAGTTTCGATTTAGGCTGAACTCTTATAGGGGCACCTGCAATGATACGATCAATAGCCTCGATTGCTAACTTGTGGGCATTCGTAATTGGTTCATGTTTTTTAGCTTCTAGCAGCGCTGTATCGTCCATTCTTACGATTGCAAGTGCATTGTTCATTGTTTGTCCCTTTGAAAATTTTGGAATGCTTGCTTGAGGTCTTGTTCATTCAAATGAGCATAAGTATTAATTGTTGTATGTATATCTTTATGGCCAAGTCGCTTTTGAACATACGATGCATCCCAACCGCTTCTAAGTAACTCTGTAGCATGAGTATGTCTGAAAATATGAGGAGAAAATGGAAAACCTTGCTTTTTAGCCATACGCCGGAATTTAGTATAAACAGTACTGTACGCTAAAGGTTGGCCAATATTTCTACCCCAAATATTAACGAATACATAGTCAGAATCAATGTCATCAAAGTCATGTACTACGTAATCCGTATATAGCTGTATTAACTCAGAGCTAATATCAATATTTCTCTGCTCATCACTTTTAGCTCTAGCTTTGTTTTCATTTCCACTTCTTGGGATGACTTGAATCACTTTATCCCAGCTACGGATGTCTTCGTGCCTCAAACCAAGAGCTTCACCAATACGCATCCCAGTTTCATACAGTAAGCAAATGAGAAATTTATCTCTTCTGTTCCCACTAGCGGCAACAATTGTTTTAATCTGCTCAGTCGTCAGAGTTTTGGGATTTCTCTTGGGTTCTTTAATTTTGAGAATATTGCGCTTATTGGCTTCTTGTTTACTAATGTGATGTAGAAAAGACTTATAGCTCTTACCTCTAAAACTATCTGTCTTATATATCTGTAGTGGCTTGGTTTGGTCTAGTCTTGAGTGGTAATCATAGAAAGAGCTGACAGCAGTTACAATAGTATTTATTGTTTTCTCTGAGCGCAATGAAGTAGTTTTAGAGAATGGAATAACGTTGCCAGTATGACCAATCTTCAACCAGTTAATGAACTGTGATATTTCGACCAGTCCAATATCATCCCACTCCAATTGAGAATTGTCTAAGAATAACCAGAACTCTTTGAGATGATAGGCATATGCTCTAATCGTGTTTGGCGACTTGCCAGTAGAGTGTAAGTATTTTAGGTAAAGACTTATTTGCTCAATGGGAAAATAATCAGATCCAATAACTATCCAAAAGTCCTGACTTTGATTATTTATCTTTATCTTCTTTACCTGCATTAACCCACTCTCTTACTTCAAATAACTGTAATAGATATGAATTCTACAATGTATGTATTTACATGTAAATGATTCTTTGTTTACTATATAGATTATATATATCATGTAGTAGATAACTATCATGCCATGTGCCACACTTCGCACAAGTCCATTCTCATCTCATATTTATTTTAACAACCAACATATCTTTTATTTCTTGGCTACAGGGACGATGTACATTTCCTTTGTGAACCGCATTAATATGACAAGGTTTACACAATGTGATTAGATTCGTTTCATCAAATCGTCTGTTTGGGCTTTCAGCCCATGTTTCAATATGATGAACATTCATTACCTCTCCTCTTACGCCACATAAAAGACAAGTGTAATTATCTCTGAGTAATATCTTAGGCTGTATTTCTTTAGCAAATTTATCTCTTAGTAACTTATTTTCATTCCCCATTGGTTTATTCGGGTCAAGACCTTTTTTTAGTCTATGATTTTTTGTAATAAATAATTGTTTCTTTTTTGCATTTTCTCTATTTAGGCAACCACAAGATTTTTTGTTGCCATTAAATAAACTTCCCGTTCTTTTTATATCTACAATAGCACCACAATCACATTTGGCTTTGGTTGGATAAATAGCTATTATTTCCAGTCTCGTGAATCTCATTCCTATCTGTAATTTTTGATTTTTTTGTATAGCATTTTCTAGTATATTGATAGCATTTTCTTTTTTTAAACATCCACAAGACTTTTTTTCACCATTCAATAATTTACACTCTTTAACAAGTGATTGATTGCCACAATCGCATAAACAATACCACTGTTTTAAATTTTTATTTTGCCCAACCACTAAAAGTTTACCGAATCTTTTACCAACCAAACTTAGCATAAGCTCACCAAATTTTAGCCTAAAACGACATTATATCAAAAAAAACGCAAACCTGCTCTACCTTTCGGACTACTGGACATATCGCCACAGCACGAGCAAGTTTGGGTAGTGTATCGTTCATTTACGATTTCAAAACGACAACCTGCATGCTTGCATTTATAGGTCAGTTGCCTTTTGAGTTCAAACCAACCTGCATCGTAAACCGATTTGGCTAGTTTGCCTTTTTTACTGTTAAATTGGGTGGTTTTAACGTCACCTACCACGATTAGGGCATTGTCTTTGACTAATTGGGTGGTGAATTTGTGGATTAGGTCTTGCCGTGTATGTTTGATTTTGGCATGGATCGCTTTGACACGCTGTTTGTTTTTGGCACGTTGGGCGGTGGCTAACGCTTTGGCATATTTGAGCGTTTGCTTGATTTGTAGTTTATCGCCATTTGAGGCGGTGGCACTGTCTTTTAAGCCTAAATCAATACCTACGCTACCAGTTCCACATGATTGTTTGGGATAGTCTTTGACCGTGATACACGCATACCAACGGTTACGACTATCTTGCACGATTTCTAGTGTGTTGATTTGATACAGCGATAGATTGTAGCTATCCCATAGATCAATGACTAGCTTTTGCCCTTTGGCTAGAGATAGCTGCAAGGTGGATTTTAAACCCTTTTTGCCTGTTTGGTGCGTAGCAATGTGCTTAATGGCGGATTGCTTAAACGGTAGCCAGCCTAAGTTTTTACGCTTTGATTTTGGGTTGTTGGTTCGCCATGACAGTTTAGCCTTTTTGGATTGGCGACGCGATTTGGCGTGGGTTTCATTGATTGCCTGAATAGTCTGACTATGCAAGCCTAGTAACTCACCGCTACCTTTGGTGTATTCGTTCAAATCATAAGCACTAAAGAATTTACCAGTTTTTTGTAGGTGTCTATAACTCAAATCATTGACATAATTCCACACGAAATTAACCGAACCGCTTAGGCGGCTTAATTGGTCTGCGTGTTTATCTCGTATGCGTAGCTTGAGTGTTTTCATGGGTTCAAGTATAATTAGATTTTTATATTCTATAGTTGGTCTAAATATATGTCAAACGATTTAAGACTTGGTAGGCACGTTGTTTACAATCTTCATGTGCATTTGGTCTTTGTGGCTAAATACCGCAAAAAAGTATTCACTAAAGAGATTTTAGACGACATGCAGGTTATCTTTGAGAAAGTTTGTTCAAAGTTTGAGGCGCAACTAGTAGAGTTTGACGGTGAAAGTGACCATGTGCATTTACTGGTGATTTATCCGCCTAAAGTGGCTATTTCTAGTTTAGTGAATAGCTTGAAAGGCGTGTCTAGTCGGTTATTGCGTAAGAAAGAATATCCGTCTATCAAAGAACAGTTATGGGGCGATGCGTTGTGGTCGCCTAGTTATTTTGCAGGTAGTTGTGGTGGTGCTCCAATTGAGATTATCCGCCAGTACATTGAACAGCAGAATACACCGCACTAAATACCATCTGTGTGTAAGCATGATTGCGGAGTTGCCTTATATTCACCGCCTAAAGTCGGTGGTTTTACGGCAACGAAGGATAAAAAGGTCAGCGCAAATAGTTGAATTTAAAGGTGCGATAGATGAAATCCAAGCCAGCATAAATCATTGAGCCACCTTGAGAACACCATTAAAATGTTATAATATAACATTTTTAATCTTTTCAATACTTGATTGGGCGACCCAGCATGATAAACGCATTGATTAACAAATATGCTTTTTTTAGCCGACCTTTACTACTAAGGCTACTAAAAACCCCCACGATTGCAGGGGTAACATTGACGATGAGCCTATTGGGGGGCTTAACAGGCTGCCAAAAACAAACTGACAATCAATCCACTTCAAATCAATCCCCATCAAATAGCTCAGCTACAACAGTCTCATCAAACACCGTTATTGATACCCAATTACCCACCGTGTATGCCACCACCAATGTGTGGGGTTCGGTGGCTAAAGCGGTCGGGGGGGATAAAGTCAATGTGATTGTGGGGGTCGATGATTTATCACAAGATCCGCATGATTATCAAGCCACAGCGACCGACAAGCTTAATATCACTAAATCCGCTGTCATGCTGGTCAACGGTGGCGGGTATGATGATTGGGGTATGAGCTTAGCTCAGTCGGTGAGTCACAAACCTGTGGTGATTAATGCCGTAGCACTTTCAGGGCTGTCGCCTAACACGGACAATGCGGCAGATGAGCCTGCCAGTGAACAACACCAGCACGACACCCAACACGAAATAAAGACCGCTGATCCGCAGCCATCAGATCATCCTCACGTGCCCAGTGAAGCGCATAGCGAAGTACATAGTCACTCGCACGGTGACTTCAATGAGCACGTGTTTTTCTCCCTTGATACAGCAAAAAAAGTGGCTGAAGCGGTTAACAAGCAATTGGCTGCAACATCACCTGCCAATCAAGCAATTTATGCAAAAAATACCCAACACTTTATCCAGCAAATTGATGCGCTTAAAGTCAAAGCCCAACAAATCGGACAGCGAAAAGCCATCACTGCCTTTGCTACTGAGCCCGTCATCGGGTATTTGCTAGCCGATATGGGCATCAAGGATGTGACGCCAAAAGCCTATGCTGTGCAATCAGAGACGGATGCAGGGGTATCGGTCAAAGTGCTCAATGACAGCAAAAGCCTGCTGAGCAATAAACAAGTGGGCTTGTTGGTGGTCAATGCCCAGACCGAAGATGCCACCTCAAAGCAACTAATCACATTGGCGAAGGCATCAACAGTCCCGGTTGTGGCGGTTTATGAAACTCTGCCCGATGGCGTGACAAGCTATACGCAATTTATTGAGAAAACCCTGGATGATTTTGCGGCCGCGACGCGCTAATTTTAACTAGCCTAAAAATTTTAGGCTACTCATTAACGCATTTGGGGAAAAATTTGCGTTAATTGGTATAGTATTGGCTGGTTATCCCTTATAATGCTTAATTTTTAGCCTAGATTTTTTGCAATGTGATATTGCCAATCAACCATCCTTGCCTTTAAGATCTTGTCGTTAGCATCTTGCCGTTAGGATGAAGAAGTAGCCACCATGCCCATGTCAACCACCAAAATAGCCAATAGCGAGCGGCAGTTTGCGCAGGCTATTCATTGCCAATCGTTTGTCAAACTGCCCCAATCACAGCAAGTCGTTTTGCAAGTCAAAGATGGCAGTATGCACTTTGGACAACGTCTGCTCTGGCAGGATGTCAATTTTTCGATTTTATCGGGTGAATTTGTGGCACTGCTCGGCGCCAACGGTACAGGCAAGACCACACTGCTGCGAAGTTTACTCAAACTTGTGCCACTATCAAGTGGTTCAATCACGCTTGGCAAAGATATTCGAGTGGGCTATGTGCCTCAGCTCAAAGACTTTGCGCCAAAACTACCGATTCGGGGTAGGGACTTGGTGCAGCTAGGGCTGGATGGGGAAAATTATTTGTTTGGTCTGTTTAGCCCCAAAAAAACCTTGGGCGGTTTTTGGCAGACAGCAAAACAAAAAAAATATTTGGTGGATAAAGCCATTGCGGAAGTCGGCGGTGAGTCATTTTGTGATGCGCCGCTTACCATGCTGTCGGGTGGTGAGCAGCAGCGCATGCGTATCGCCCAAGCCTTGGTCGCTGAGCCTGATGTTTTGTTGATGGATGAGCCGCTGCTGAGCCTTGATGTGGCAAGCCAGTATGTGGTTAGTGATATTTTAGCCCATCGCAAACAGGCGCATCATACCGCGATTTTGATGATTAGTCATGAACTCGAGCCGATTATACCCTTGGTAGATAAAGTGGTGTATCTTGAAAATGCGACTGCCAAGCTCGGTGGTGTCGACTTAATCAATCGATTTCGCTAATTTATTTGCTTCAATCAAAAACAAGCCATCACATTCGATGGTTTTTTAACTTTTGGAATTTACATGCTGCTCACGACTTGGCTACATACCATCATCAATTTTGATAACTTTGCTGAGCTGTTGCCCTTGGTATCGACATCCATCGTGGCCGCGGTATTGCTGGGTGTGATGGCGGGATTCATTGGACCGATGGTACAGGCAAGCTGTCGTTTGCAGGGGCGGCGTGTGCCTTATGGTTAGGGTCTTCAGTGACGCTAGGTGCCGTCATTGGGGCGGTGACGGCTGGCATGGTGCTGGGGGTCATGGGGATTGATGGCAAAAACCGCAACTCAGTGGTGGGTATTTTGTTGCCATTCGGGCTTGGGCTGGGGGTGTTGTTTTTATCCTTGTATCAAGGGCGCTCCTCCAATAAATTTGGCTTATTAACCGGGCAGATTGTTGCAATCACGCCCGCTGAATTGCAGTCGATGTTAGTGGTCGCGGTGATTGTACTGTCAATCATTGCCATATTTGGTCAGCGCATGTTATTTGCCGCAGTTGATCCGCAAGTTGCCCAAGCGCAGCATTTGAATTTAACATTTTTATCTTTGCTGTTTATGTTTGCGCTGAGTCTTGTGGTGGCGGTGAGTGTGCAGTTTGTCGGTGCATTGCTGTTATTATCGTTACTCATCACGCCTGCGGCAGCGGCGAGTCAAGTGACGGCTAGACCCATCTATGTGTATTTGCTATCCATGCTGTTTGCCATTATCGCTGGGGTCGGCGGGATATTACTATCGTTAGGACCTGGACTGCCGATTTCACCTTATATTACCACCATTTCATTTGTGATTTATTTAAGCTGCTGGGGAATTGGCTACCTACGAAAAAAAGCGGGGTGGAACAAACGCTTAGCTGCAAACTTTTCTTAATCAACAGGGTATAAAAAAAGCGCAAATGGTATCAATTTGCGCTGTTTGTATATGGATGTGTATTTAAACTTTAAACTTCAGCCAGGCTAGTGGGGGCATCGATGGTTTGAATCACGCCACCGCCTAAACAGATGTCATCTTGATAAAACACACAAGACTGACCGGGCGTCACCGCACGCTGTGGCTCGTCAAACACCACTTTTATGGTGTCACCCGTTTCATCAAGGGCAAAAACTGTACAGGCTTGATCGGGCTGACGATAGCGCGTTTTGGCGGTACAGCGATAACCTTGGGCAGTAAACAGTTGCGTGGGTGCATCAACCACCCAGTCAAGCTTATAAGCGGTCAATTCGGTGGATTGTAACATCGGATGGTCATGCCCTTGACCGACAATCAGGCGATTATTATCCAAGTCTTTGTGCAACACAAACCAAGGCGCCTCATCTCTATCTTTGACCCCACCAATACCAATACCGCCACGTTGACCAAGCGTATAATACATTAAGCCATCATGGGTGCCGATTTTTTTGCCATCATCGGTATAGATATCGCCTCTTTGAGCCGGCAAATACTGCTGTAAAAAGTCTTTAAAGCGTCGCTCGCCGATAAAGCAAATGCCGGTAGAGTCTTTTTTCTTCGCTGTCGCTAAATCATATTGCTCGGCGATACGGCGTACTTCAGGTTTTTCTAACTCACCCACAGGGAACAAGGTTTTGGCGATTTTATCGCCTGCCACCGCGTGCAGAAAATAGCTTTGGTCTTTATTGTTATCAAGTCCGCGCAGTAGTGGCGCTTTGCCATTTTCATCGATAAAACCGCGGCGCGCATAGTGCCCGGTGGCAATATAATCCGCCCCCAAAGTTAGCGCATAATCCAAAAAGGCTTTAAACTTGACTTCTTTGTTGCATAAAATATCAGGATTTGGGGTGCGACCGGCGCTATATTCCGCCAAAAAATGCTCAAATACGCGATCCCAATATTCCATGGCAAAGTTGGCGGTATGCAGTTTAATGCCGATTTTATCGGCGACCGCTTGCGCATCGGCAAGGTCAGTCATGGCGGTACAATACTCAGTACCGTCATCTTCTTCCCAGTTTTTCATAAACAAGCCTTCCACATCAAAGCCTGCTTGTTTGAGCAAAACGGCGGTGACAGAAGAATCAACGCCCCCTGACATTCCCACAATCACGCGGGTTTGGGCAGGGCTCGCAATATCAGATAAATTAACAGCAGTTGAATAAGTCATAATTTTAAAAGTGCCAAAAGGGTTATTATAGCAAATTTATTGCTTGTTAAAAATCAATAAACCTGCCACAATACCGTTATCGGATGAGCCGATATCGAAAAAACCCAACTTATTCTCGTAAGTTGGGTTTTTTAATGCGCAAATTATATTAATTGATTTTTTCAAATTCACTGATTGGCTTTAATAGATAAAGCGACATTGTAAATTCACAAACATTCTTTATATAACCTTTACTTATGATAAAAAATTTGGGGCTGGTATGCGTTGGATATTTCTGACCGTCATTGTATTGTTGTTTGAATTGTTTACTTATGGGGCGGGGCGGGGGCTACAGTGGTGGGCAGGGTCTTGGTTATCCGATCGGTCTTCTCGCTATTTGATGATTAGTCTATTTGTGATGAGTAATGCGTTATTGGTATTTGGCATCGCACGCTTGACAAGCTTTGGGCTCAAGCTGTCTATGACTTGGCTGACTATTTTGTGGTTTGTCATCATGTCGATGGTAGCGGTGGGCATTATCAATTTGGTGTTGATGAAAGTTGCCCCGCAATTTTTTAATGCCGTGAGTTATCAAATTTTCGGGCAGCGCATTTTGTTGCCGCTCGTGTTTTTTGGCATGGTGTTGATGGGTATTTATAATGCTTATACACCCACCATTCGTCATATCACCTTGACTGCCAATCAGCCACTTGCCAAACCTATTCGGATTGGGATGGTTTCAGACCTGCATTTGGGTCTAATGGTCGGTGAGCGGCAAATTAACCGATTAACCGATATGGTAAAAGCACAGAACGTGCAACTACTGTTGATGCCTGGCGATATTATGGATGATAATGTTGACTATTATACCTCGCAAAATATGCAGCCCGCGCTGCAACAACTAGCAAGAGCAGTGCCAATGGGCGCGTATGCCACGCTAGGTAATCATGATATGTATGGGCATGAAAGCGAGATTCGCGATGCGATCAAAAAAGCCAATATCACCTTATTGGCAGATGACAAAGTGTTGGTTGATAACCAGCTTTGGTTGGTAGGGCGACTGGATAATCATGCCACTTATCGTAAAGCGACCAAGGACTTAATGCCGTCAAATACCGATAAGCCGATAATTTTACTTGACCATGAGCCCAATGAGATTGAACAAAACGTACAATTACCCATAGATTTGCAAGTATCTGGACATACCCATAATGGGCAAATATTTCCTGCCAATTTTATTGTCAAATTTATCAACCGTTTGGGTTACGGCTATGAACGTATCAACAATACCGATGTGATTGTAAGCTCGGGGTATGGTTTTTGGGGGGTACCGTTTCGGCTGGGCTCTCAAGCGGAGCTTTGGGTGATTGATTTAGTCGGTAAAAAATCCTAAATACGATTATTGCCATAAGAGATTACTGTATAGACACTGTCTGCATCATCAGTTGTATATTGCTACGAATATCATCGAGTGACATTTGATGCTCTTGCTGCAGGCAGTAACTTAAATTATTTAATATAATCCCTGCATACGTATGCCCTTGAAACTCCAAGTCGCCTGGGCGTCCATGACGCTTAGCATGCTCAATATAATTTTGTTTGATTAACGCATACATATCATCATACAAATGAATATTGGGGGTTTTGATTTGCCAAAAAGCCAGTATGCGTTGTTTTTGCGCGTGAATAAACGCCCAAAATTGTTCCAAACACATCAGTAAATTTTCTTGACTGGCGACACTAAAGCGTTCAGTTAAAAACTTCTCATACACTTGGCGAAAATTACTCACCATTTTCTCTGCTAGTGCCTCTTTACTGGCGTAATGACGATAAAAGGTTGAGCGATTAATCGCCGCAGTATCTAAAATATCTTGGACCGTGATGGCGCGGTAAGGTTTCTGCTGCAGTAATGCCAGAAAAGCTTGCTCGATATGTTGTTCAGTCTTAATGACCCGTAAATCATTTTCGTTCATCGCTTTTTTGTATCCTTACGCTCTTCATCTTACGCTTTATGTCTTAGCCTTTAAATTTTAGCAATCGCATGAATTGCGCAAAATTTTTACAATAAACAACATTATCTACCTAACTGTATTCTTATGCAACATTTATGTTTTATTTGATGCTTGATGGCTGTTTAGGATAGTTTTATATTGCCACCCATTAAGCATATCAAATGACATAATCGAGCTATTTTCTAGGATAAATCCGTCTGTCAACCGTCGGATTTTTTAGATTTTGCCACTCAAGTTTAGCCATAAGGACGAAAAAATGGCTGAAATCATGCCGACTGGGGTTGATGATAGCCCCGAACCAGCACCCACACCCGCACCTACGCATAGCACAACCCAACTCCCTGCCAAATCCAAACGTAAAAAAAACCTATTGTTATTTACCTTGATTGTTTTAGCCATTGCTGCGGTGACGTTATGGTTATACTTTACCCAATGGCGCTATCAAGTCAGTACCGAAGACGCCTATGTGAGCGGCAACCAAGTACAAATTAACGCGCAAATATCGGGGACGGTGACGGCGATTGGGGTCAATGACACGGATATGGTTAAAGCCGGGCAAACCTTGGTGGCGTTAGACCAAGCGGATAATGGCTTAGCCCTTGAAACCGCCAAAGCACAATTGCGCACAGCAATCAGACAGTACAAAACCCAAACCGCAACCATCCAACAAGCTGATGTCAATATCTCGCAAGCGCAAACTGCGATGAATGAAGTGCAATCGCAAATTGAATCGGCGAAAATTGCGCTGCTTGCGGCACAATCTGACTATCAACGCCGCGCCGCTTTGATGGCAAGTCAAGCGGTATCGCAAGAAGAAGTCCAGCATGCTGCCGACACTGTCAAAAAAGCCCAAGCCCAGCTCGATGCGGCAGTTGCCAAGCAAGCCACCGCTCGCTCTGCCGTTGTGACTGCCGAAGCGCAGCGCAATGTGACAATCGCCAATTTAGGTAAAAATGATGTGCTATCACAACCTGCGGTGCAAACCGCGATGGCGAATATCCAAACCGCTTGGCTCAATCTCAACCGTACCCAAATTGTAGCACCCATCGATGGGCAAATTGCCAAACGCGGTGTGCAATTGGGTCAAAAAATCAGCGCAGGCACGCCTTTGATGGTGATTGTGCCGTTACATGATTTGTGGGTCGATGCCAATTTTAAAGAAAGCCAAATTAAAGACATTCACCTAGGTCAAGCGGTGAATTTAACATCAGATATCTATGGTAAAGAAGTTATTTATCATGGCAAAGTGATTGGCTTGTCAGCAGGGACGGGCAGTGCGTTCTCGGTTTTGCCTGCCCAAAACGCCACCGGTAACTGGATTAAAGTCACCCAGCGTCTGCCTGTACGAATTGCACTCGATAGCAAAGAGTTGCAACAGCATCCGCTACGCGTGGGGCTAAGTATGCATGCCGAGCTTGATAGCCGAGACCAACAAGGCAAACCGCAGGTGGCTACCGCGACCGCTAGCAACAAACCTGTTGCCCAGCTGCAGCCGCAAGTCGATATGTCAGGCGCGACCAAAATTATCCAACAAATTATCCAGCAAAACCAATCGTGAGGTGAAAAATGGCGGAAGCAATTTCACCCACTATGGATGCCGAGCAGCCAGCGGCTGATAGCCGAGCCTATAGTCAACTAAATCAACCCGCGCCCTTATCAGGGATGCCGCTTGCGATTGTGACATTTGCGCTATCGATGGCGGTGTTTATGATGGTGCTTGATTCGACCATTGCCAATGTGGCATTACCGACCATCGCAGGGGATTTGGGTGCGGCGACCTCGCAAGGTACATGGGTGATTACCATGTTTGCCGTGTCCAACGCGATATCTATTCCCCTCACAGGGTGGTTGGCTCGTCAGTATGGCTCGGTCAAAGTGTTTTTGGTGTCGGCAAGTTTATTTGTGTTTTGTTCATGGCTATGTGGGGTGTCACATAGTTTGACGATGCTGATTATTGCCAGGGTGGCGCAAGGCGCAGTGGCAGGTCCGATGATTCCACTGGCACAAAGTCTATTATTACAGTCTTTTGCGCTTGAAAAACGGGCGATGGCGCTTGGATTATTTGCTATGGTGGTCGTCACCGCACCGATATTAGGTCCGATTTTGGGCGGCTATATCTGCGATAATTATCACTGGGGCTGGATATTTTTTATCAATATTCCGATTGGCATTGTCGCCATTATTTTGGCATGGCAACAACTTAAAAACCGCGAAACGCCTGTCATCAAGACTGATATTGATAAAGTAGGCCTTGTTTTGATGATTGTTGGGGTAGGTGCACTGCAGTTTTTCTTGGATCGTGGGCGTGAGCTCGACTGGTTTGCTTCCCCTGAAATCATTGCTTTAGCCGTCATTAGCGTTTTATGTTTGAGTTATTTGATAATTTGGGAGCGCGGTGAGGAACATCCGATTATTGATTTGTCGATTTTTCAAGACCGCAATTTTACCATTGGCACATTGGTGATTAGCTTGGCATTTTTGCTATATATGGGCGCCATTGTGCTATTACCCGTCATGCTGCAGCAAACCATGGGCTATACCGCAGTTTGGGCAGGTCTGGCAGCGGCACCGATTGGTATTTTCCCGGTATTGTTGACGCCCTTAATCGGTAAATACGCGCGAAACATCGATATGCGCATCTTGGTGACGTTAAGTTTTTTAATTTATTGTGCCACCTTTGTATGGCGAAGTGATTTTAATCCGCAGATGACGTTTTGGGATGTGTTTTGGCCGCAGTTTATCCAAGGACTGGGTACTGCCATGTTTTTTATGCCCTTAACTACCATTGCGCTTTCCAACATTTCGCATGATAAAATGGCGGCAGCGACAGGGATTTTTACCTTTGTGAGAACCTTGGCGGGCGGGATTGGCGCTTCAATGGTGATGACTGTGTGGGAAAGACGCAGCAATTATGCGCATACTTATTTGACCGAAAGTATCACCCAAAATTCTAATTTTGATGCGTGGTCAAAAAGCCTGCAAGCGTCTGGCATGAGTTATGAGCAAACGCTGGCGCTCATCAACCAACATATTAACCAACAGGCGCTGATTATTGGCTCGAATGAGGTCTTTTATCTGTTTGGCTTGGTGTTCTTATTATTGATTGGTATGATTTGGCTTGCCAAACCGCCGTTTCATCATTAAAAACAAGGGACTAGGTTACTTCTTTCAAATTGACGCTAATAAAATGTTACTATCGTCAAGTACATAGATAACTTTGGTTACAAAATATAATTTAACCGCAATTTTATAATTCGACTTATAATAATCCATCTTATCAAATTGCGTCGTTAATTTATGAGTAAAGCACATGCTAAAACCTCGGTTCCTGCACTGACATTAGGGGCAATCGGGGTCGTTTATGGCGATATCGGTACCAGTGTACTGTATTCAGTAAAAGAAGTTTTTAATTCTGGTCATGTCGCCTTTAACGTTGCCAATATCTATGGGGTGCTGTCGTTATTTGTATGGACTATCACCATCATCGTCAGTCTCAAGTACATCTCGTTGGTGCTACGCGCCGACAATAAAGGGGAAGGCGGTCTGATTGCGATGCTCGCCTTGGCATCAAGCGCGGTGCGACATCGCCCAAAATTGCACGCAGTCATCATGACCATGGGAATATTTGGTACCTGCTTGTTTTATGGCGATGGGGTGATTACCCCATCTATCTCGGTGCTATCGGCAGTAGAAGGTTTAACGGTGGTATCGCCACGGCTGCATAGTGTGGTAATTCCTGCCACGCTGACCATTTTGTTCTTACTGTTTTTTGTGCAAAAATTTGGTACCAAAGGTATCGGCAAGCTATTTGGACCTGTAATGGTGCTATGGTTTTTGTTGATTGCT
>ERZ501012.89-NODE-89-length-18162-cov-5.675153_pt1 | contig 18162 bp, 9 predicted proteins | sample MGYA00248887_ERZ501012 | MGnify/ENA primary metagenome ERZ501012 (study PRJEB25958, sample SAMN03398566) | human skin metagenome | study: EMG produced TPA metagenomics assembly of the Human Skin Microbiome Metagenome (human skin metagenome) data set. | reverse complement strand
CTGGAGTTAATCGGGATCATGCGGCCGAGCGCGTCGAAGCCGAGCAGCTTGCCGGCGCGCGCGGCGGCGTTCGGGATCACCAGCCCGTTCAGGGGCTCGGTCGAGCTGATCGGCGCGGCGAGCGTGCGGTTGACGCGCTCGTAGAGCTGCTGGATCAGGATGATGGCGCGGTCGGCGCTGTCGTTCAGGACGCGCGGGAAGAAGCCGCCGTTGTTGGTGATCTGCATGGGCTGCACCGCCGACACGGCGGAGGTCAGCGTCAGCTTGGTGTTCAGCGCGGGGGCAGCCGTCATGGTGACGCTGCCGCCCGGCGAGGTGTCCTGGTTCGGGTTCAGCGTGACTGCGTAGCCGGCGGCCAGCAACGTCTCGTTGCCTGCGGCGTCAGTCGCATAGACCTGCACGTCGGTCGTCTTGAAGACCTTGAACGCGAAGGGGAAAACGGTGGTCGTCCCATCGCCGGCGTAGGGACCGGCCTTGCGGGTGTCGGAAGAAATCATGGCGGGCTCCAGTCGACTACGGCCGGCACCGTATGCGCTAGAGCCCGCCACATGGTCACCTATCCTTCGGCGGTGGCCCGGTCATAATAACCATCGGGTTCTTCGTCTTGCCGTCAGCCAGCGCTTCGACCCCGAGGTAGGTTCGCTGGACCTGCCCGGCGGGGTAGTGGAACAGCACACCGGCTGCGTTGTTCGCCGCCTTGAAGAACGCCTCGTCAGCTTCGCCCTGCTGGGCCTGCTTACCGAGCTTGATCGTGGCGTCGATCGCGCGGGCACCGGCCGGGCCGCTGTAGCCGTTGCCGACACCGAACGCCGCGCCCAGCTCGCGCAGGCCGAACATGAAGCCGAGGTAGCCCGACGCCTGATCGTTGGCGATGCGCTTCTTCAGCTCGTCCCAGTCGTCGCCACCGACCGCACCGCGCAGCAGCGAGGCCATCAGCGCTGGCACCACCGCGATCAGCAGGAAGTCCACGGCCATCAGCGGCAGACGCTCCGGCCCGACGCGGCGGGTCTGGTTCACGCTCTCGGCGAGCTGGTTGTAGGCGACGTTGAACCACGAGTAGAAGTTCGTCCACAGCTTCTGGAACGGCCCGCCGCGCTGCACGCCGGCGAGGTCCTTGATCGTGCCGTCGCCCTGGCTGTCGATCACGGCCTGATCTGCCAGCGCCACCGCGCGATCGTGCGCGTTGCCCTCGTCGACCGCCTTCTCGTAAGCGCCCGCCCAGGTCGGCACGTCGGCGATAAGCTGGGCCTTCGTGATAAGCACGAAGAAGCTGCCGCCGACCACGTCGAGCGTCGGCGCGACACCGGGCACGCGGTCGAGCGTGGAGCGCACCGGCCCCTTCGCCTGGAACTGCTGCCTGATCTCGGCGATCTCGCGCTGCTGGGTCTGCGCGCGGAGCCGCATGAAGTCGCTCTGCGCGTAAATCCAGGAGGTGGTCGCCTCCATGCTGGCGGCGTCGCGGAAGACGCGGGCGATGCCGCGTCCGACGTACTTCGGCCCGATACGCACCATGCTGTTCGTCAGGCCGAGCGGCTGGAACAGCGAGGTCATCAGGTTCCAGCCGAGGCCCGCCACCGTCGCGCCGGCGCGCAGGTAGTTGACCCCGCGCTCCAGCACGTTCTGCGCCGGGATGCCGCCCACCGCGATGTCCTCCAGGGTCTTGCGCATGACGCGCACGACAGCCGGGCCGTAGTGCTCGCGGATGGCCTCGTCGATCTGGCCCGAGCCGAGCAGGCGGTTCATGTCGATCAGCGTCTCGTGCCACGACAGGTCGTGGATGACCTGGGCGTTGTGCTCGAAAATGACGCCGAAGTCCTTGCGGATCGAGCGCTCGACCGTGTCGACGCGCGCCTTGGTGTGGCCGCGCCGGGTCGACGCACGGGTGTAGAGCCCCTGCGTGATCTGGCGCTGCACCTCGGCCGCCGTGTCGGCTTCGGCCTTGCTCGACTTGTCGGGATCGTACTTGATCGGGAAGTAGCCACCCGGCAGTACGATCGTCTGGCCGTCGCTGGTCGTGAAGGGGAACGCCTCGGCCTCCACCTTCTCGGGCTCGACGCCGGTTACGCGCTTCTCCTTGGCCGCGATCTCCGGCCAATAGGAGTTGATGTGGCTCCACACGTCCTTGACGAACTGCCAATGCTGCTCGGTCAGCGGCGCGAGCACGGCCTCGGCCTGGGCCTGCGTCCAGCCCTCGCCGTCCATGACGCGCGCCCGGTTGGTCGCGTTGCCCCAGTTCAGCGCCACCATCAGCCGGGTCTCCAGGCTGATGCTCGCGTCGATCGCGGGCTCGTACACGCGCTTGAAGGTGTTGTCCTTCTGGAGCCGCTTGAAGATGTCGTTCAGCTTCTGCGTGGCCTCGGCGGTCATCACCGCCTCCTGCCCGCCCGCCTCGTTCATGGGGCGTGTAAACAGGTCCCACAGAACACCGCCATCCTTGCCGCCCGACATTTCGCGGATCAGCGAGCCGAACTTGCGGTGGATCGCGAAGAACTCGTCGACCCCGCCGCGCGCGCGCTCCAGCCACGTGCGAGCCCCGACGGGCTGGCGCTTGACCTTGTAGGCGTTGTCCCTGATCTCCGCCGCGCCGGCCTCGACAGCCGCCGCCAGCTCGCGCCGCTCCTTGTTCTTCAGCAGTTCGCGTTTCAGGCGGCCGAGGTGTTCGATGTTGCGGATGCTGTCGCGCAGCCCCCGCATTTCGTCCATCGTCAGGTCGCGGTAGCTCTGCCGGCGCGCCTCGTTCTCCAGGGCCGGGTCGATGGCCGGCTCGAACCCGAGGGCGCGCTGCTTCTCGATCCACTCCAGCAGGCTCTTGCGGCGCGCGAGCTGCGCGTCGCTGACGCCCGTGCGCAGCTCGAACCGATCGAGCATGGCGTCGATCTGGTCGAGGTATTCGGGATCGACGTTCTGCCGGGTGCCCTGGCGGGCGAACTTGCGGAAATAGTCGAGCGTCTTGCGGACTTCGTCCTGGGCCGTGCGCGCCGCCTTGGTGGCGTACAGGTTCAGAAGCTGGTTGCGCTTCTCGGCGGTCGCCAGCGCGATGTCGTTGCCCTTCAGCGCCTTCTGCGCGGCCGCAGCCGCGCGCCGCTCGGCGGCTTCGTACTGGGCCGGGCGCACGTCGCGCACCTTCAGCCGGGCGATCAGCGCGTCGGCATACTGCCGGGCGGCCTTCGCCAGCATACGGGGCTTGCCGACGCCGCGCTCCAGCGCGCCCAGCTCGGTCGCGACGAACCGCGCGCGGACCTCGTTGTGGATCGCCGCGCTCGCCGCCGCGTCCAGCGCCTCGGGCGAGTTGATGTCGCCGTAGCGCTCCAGCATCCGCTGCTCGACCGCCGCGTCGATCTCGGTCTGAAGGTCCGGTGCCTTCAGCAGCGCGGTGACCAGCTCGTCGGCCGAGGTGTAGCCGAACAGGTCCGCGACCTGGGCGGGGTTCACGCCGTTCTCGCGCGAGAACATGCCGTACTTGCCGAAGCCGAGCTGCTTCTTGACAGCCTCGCGCTCCTGCTCGTTGTAGCCCTCGTACAGCGCGTTGAAGGCGTCGACATCGAACTTCGTCGGGCCTTCGACCGGCTGGCCGTCGACCGTGCCACGCCGCAGGAACTCGATCGCGCGGTAGACCGGCTGGCTCCCCAGCTCGGCGCGCACTTCCTCCTCGACCTGCTCACGCTGCGCGGCGATGGCGTCCTTCAGTCGCTTCAGCTCGCGAGCGTGGACGCGCTTGGCGAAGCGCATGTCGCGCAGCGACCGCGTCTGGAGGTCGTCGATCGCATCGGCCGTGGCGCTGATGCCGAGCGCCTGATACTCCTGCCACTCCGCGTCGGTCATGCCGGCGGGCTGCTCGGTGAAGATCGGGCCGAGCTGGGCGTCGGCCTCGGCCGCGCGGATCGCCTCGGTCGACGCGAGCATACGAGCGAACACGCCCCTGATCTCGTCGTTCAGCGGCGCGCGCAGGTTGGCGACGTTGTTCTTGTAGACCGACACCAGCCACGCGCGGAAGCGCTGGAAGACGCCGCGCATCGCGATCGACGGGGCCTTGCCCTCGAACAGGTACGCCTCGAACCCGCGCGCGAACTTCTCGTGATACTCGCGCTTCTGCTCCAGGGTCATGCCCAGCCACTGGGCGTGGCCGCCCTCGACGCCCATCCACTTCAGCGACGCGGCCATGTCATCGACCACGGCCTGCGGCGCGCCCGGCTGCGCGGCCATGTGGCTCTGCACCTCCAGGAAGAAGTGCCCGGCCTCGTGGAGGAAGGTCGACAGGTCGCTGGCGTTGAGCAGCGTGATCGTGCTCGGCTGCGCGGTCACGTCCTGACCGAACGTGATGTAGCCGCGCGTCTTCTGCGCGTAGACCTGCTCGGGCGTCAGGTCGCGGTGCGGGACCTGCCGCACGTCGACCGGGTCGAACATCGTGGCGACGAGACCCAGCTCGCCGTTCTTGACCCAGTAGCCGCTGTAGCCGGCGGCGTGGATCGCCGCCTCCAGGCCACCTAGCTTGCCCGCCAGCTCCTTCTTGAAGCCGTCGGGATCGCCCATGATGTCGTAGAGCTTGTCGGCCGGGACCGTCGCCTCGTACTCGTAGTTCGACGGGCCGAACTCGATCTTGTAGCCGCCCGGCTCGCCGCTTGCGATGCCGAAGTAGGTGCGGCCCTTAGCCGATCCGAGGCGGGCGCGCTCGCTCGGCGGGAGGAAGTTGAGATTGCGGCCCCACTTCTCCGGGTCGGTGCGCGTCAGGCCGCTGTCCATGCTCCAGTGCTGGAGGTGAACCATCCCGTTCTCGTCGACCGGCGGCGCGTTGTGGATCAGCGACTGCGCGCCGATCAGACGCGGGTCGTCTGAAGTCACCGCCTCGATCGGCTCCCCGAGCTTTTCGGCGATGTTGTTGGCGCGCTCCTGGAACCGGGGGCGCTTGTCGAACACGGCCTTGCCGGTGGAGCGGAACAGCTCGCCCTGCTCCCCCACGTCGAGCAGGAGCTTGCCGCTGGCGTCGCGCACCAGCGGGAAGTCGCCCATGCTCTCGCGGGCCAGCATGACCTGGACGTTGTCGGCAGCGCCCTGGAACAGCGTGCCCTGCGCCTCCTCCGTTACGCCTCGGCGGGCGTTTCGGCGCTGCTCGATCCGCTGGGCTGCGGTGAGGAGGTGCTGCTGGTAAGCAGCTTCAGCAAGCCCTGATCCTTCTGCGCTGAAGACGCTCCCTTGCTCTCCAGGTGATCCATCAGCTCGTCCACTGCTTTCGAGATTGTCGAGTTGCTCACCGTATCCTCCAAACTCCAGCACCCGGCGATACACGCCGTTCGTGAATAGCATAGCGAAGTCGGGCGTCGTTGCAAGCACATCATGCGTCAGGCCGCCGGCCTTCAGCAGGTCGGGCGCGCTGGTGCCGTCACCGCGATCTCGCGCCTCGTACAGCGACTTCGTCCAGCTCCACACGGTCTCCTGGATTTCGGCCGGGGTCCAGCTCTCGCCGGTGCGCTCGCTGACGATCTCCGCCGCGCGCCGCACCACGGCCGACATCGCGGTGTAGCCGGTTGACTTGCCCTTCTTGCCGGTCTTGACATTCATCTGCCCGCCCAGGATCGACTGGTCGATCATGGCGTAGTTCGCCATCCAGGCGTCGTTCGTGACCTCGTCCACAACGCCCGACAGGTTCAGCATGAAGCTATTGACCTTCGGCCCCGACAGCTCGATCTGGTGCGGGTCCTCGGCCGCCAGCGCGTTCACGCTGTTGTTGATCCAGGCGTTCAGCACCGAGCCGACGCCCTTGCCGCCCTGAACGCTCTTGCCGAGGATGTCGATAATGGCCTTGCGATCGGTCGGTCGCCCGGCGGCGTCCCAGTTGACCCAGGTCTTAATCGCGTTCACCGCGTTGTTCTCGACCGAGGTCTGCGGCGACAGCGCGGCCAGCAGCCCGGCGAAGCGCGGCGCGTCCTGCACACCGAAGATGTCGAGCAGCGCCAGCGCGCTGCGCTCGTACCAGCCGCGCTTGGCGCGCCCGGCGAACGCCACGCTTGCCATTTCCTCGGCGTCGGGCATGGTGTCGAACAGCTCGACGAGCTTCTTCGCGCGGGCCTTGCGGGTCGCGGCCTTCTCCTCGTCGGTCAGGTACGGTGCGACCTTGGCGAAGCCCGGCACCTGATCGGCCAGCTCGCGAGCCTTCTGCTCGACCACGTCGCGCGCCGTGCTCTGGTTGAGCTGATTGACGGACGGATCACCCGCGCCTTCCTCCGACACCCATTCCGGCAGCAGGCCGATCTTCTGCGGCGCGTACTGCGTCTCGGCACCGTTGGCCGTGCGGTTGAACTCGGCGTGCGGGCCGTAGTTGACCCACGAGTTCTGGCCCCGCGTCTCGGTCGTCATGGCGCGGCGCGCGAGCGGCGAATACATCGCCGCGTGGCTGCGCCATGCGTTCTCCTCGCCGTCGGCGCGGAAGCCGACGCCCTCCTTGATGTGGCCGAAGTAGTCGTGGACGATGCGGAAGATGTCGTTCGCCTGCACCGGGCGGCCGCTGATCTCCTCGCCCGGCACCGTCGCCAGCAGCGGGTTGCCGCTGATGTCGACATCTGCGCTCTCGCTGCCGCCGAAGCCTTCGCTGGTCGGGAAGACCCACAGGTGGTTGTTCTCGATCACGTCGAGGATCGCGTTGCGCGGGTTGCCGTAGGGGTCCTCGCCGGTGATGAACTCGACCTTCAGCCCCGTCGCCTTGATGGCCTGCCACTGCGCGATCGTCTCTGCAATCATGGCGTCGTAGGCCGCCTTGACCAGCGGGTCATTCGGGTCGTGCTTCATCGCCTCGAACTCCTCGGCGATGCGGGTGGCGCGCTCCTCGTTGACCTTGGCGTAGGTGCGCGGCGGCGCATAGGGCATCCCCATCGCCGCCATGTGCTCGGCCGCTGCCGTGCGCGCCGGCTCAAACGGGCCGAACTCGCGGGTGACCCCGTCGACCTTGATGCGGTACGGCAGGCCCTCCAGGCGCTCGCCTGCGGCCAGCGACTGGCCGGTGCTAGTCGCCTCCTCGATCTGATCGCTGGCGCGCGTGCCATCGCCGAGCAGGAAGAAGTCGGGGTTGAACGGCCGCCAGTTCGCTGCGCTGCGACCGTACAGCTCGCCCTGCGATCCGGTGAGCTGGGCGATGGCTTCCTGCTGAAGCTCGTCGCTGATGGCCGTGGCCTGCTCCTCGGTCAGTGGGCGCTCCAGCCGGAGCACCGCCGTCGGCTCGGTGTCAGACGCATGGACCGCGCTGGACAGCACACTGCCACCGTGCTTGCGCACCACGTCGAGCACGTGGTCGAGCGCGAGCTGACTGCCGTCGCCCAGCTCCGCCGTGGATAGGCCGATGTTGACGAGCGTGTCGTTCTGGCCGAGGCGGTTCACCGCGCCCGTCGCCTCGTCCACCGCGCGCACCTGGAGCGGATAGCGCTGGAGCATCTGCTCCGGGGTGATGCCGAGCTTGGCCGCCTGCACCGCGTAGAAGCTGCCGAGCAGGTTGGCGTAGCGATCGTTCACGTCGGACGTGAAGCGATTGGCCCCCGCGAGCTGATCGGTGAAATGCTGCGTGACCTTGTCGCGCGAGGCGTTGAACTCGGCGTTGTCGACCTGCTCGCCGAGCTGCGCCTCGAACCCAGCCTGAAGCCGGTCGGCCGTGGTGTTGGCCTGCTCGCGCGCTTCGGCCGCGCTCTGCATCAGCGGGTCGACGCGGAGGTGATCGACGAGCTGCTGCTCGATCGCGGAGCCGGGGAGCGCGGTCGCCAGCTCGGCCGTCGGGATGCGCACGTCGCCGCCGATTTCGACAGCCTGGGCAAGCTGCTCGCGCACCGAGGGCATCGCCTCCAGCAGCGCGGCCGCCTCCGGCCCGCCGGCCTCCAGCGTCTGGTTCAGCACGCGCCCGTCGACATAGACGTGCTCCAGCGGACCTTCGTCGGTCTGCGCTTCCATGAAGTCGTGGAAACTGACCGGGTCGCGCTCGCGCAGCTTCGACTGGCCGGCGGCCTCCAGGATCGTCTGGAGCTGCTGGCTGTGCGCCTCGGCCATGCGCTGCTCGGCCAGCTCGCGGCGGGCGCGGAACGCGGGCAGCTCGGCGGCACGCTCGACCGTGCTGATGACCGCGTGCGTCGCGCCGCCGACGACCAGGGTCTGGATCGCGGTGTTCAGCGCGGCCTCGGGCCGGGCGGCGAGATAGTCGCCGAAGGTCTTGTCCTTGTTCTCGGGCAGCGTTGCCCAGGCGTTCAGGTCCTGGAGCACGGTGGCGGTCTGCTCGCCGAGCTGCTCCTGAAGCTGGTTGGTGACGAAGCGCTTGAGCACCGACGAGCCCGCCTTCGTCTGTTTCAGGAAGGTGAGCTGCGGCAGGAACTCGGTGCCGGTCTCGACCAGCGCATCGGTGCCGCCGTACAGCAGCGAGCGGCCGACGCCGAGCCCTTGGTCGCGCGCGCGGCCGTAGCTTTCGCCGCCCTGCTGGAGACCGCCCAGGCTCGCGCCCAGCAGCGGACTGCCCGTGTAAACGGTAGTCGCCAGCGCAGCCAGCGAAGTCGGCGTGCTCTCCAGCCCGCCAAGGATGCCCTTGCCGATCGCGCCCGGTACGCGGTTGTAGTCGGGGCCGATGCGGTCGGCGGTCGCCCCGGCTTCGCGCTGGATGTTGCGGAAGAACGCCGCCATCGGCGCGCTAAGACCGAAGTCGAGCGGCACGCCCAGGCTGTCGTACATGCTCTCGCTGGCTTCGGAACCGGCGCGCGCCACGCCGGCCAGACCGCCGAGGAGCCGCAGTGTGCCCGAGCCGATCGCGCTGGGGGCCTGCTTGATGATGGCCGGCACCTGGAGGCGGGCCGGGGTCTCGTCCATGATCGCGGCGTCGATGCCGCCCGCGAGCGGCATCAGGACATTGTCGCGTGCCCAGCGGAACGGCGCGGTGGCATAGCTCTCGATCGTGCCCAGCACGCCGAGGTCGTCGTGCGCGACCTTCGCGTTCTGCCGGCTGCGCGCCAGCCACTCGGACGTGCGCGGCTTGTCGAAGGTCAGGTCGCGAGCGTCCTGCGCGGCAGCGCGCGCCTTGAACAGCGCGCGATCCTGCTCGATCGCGGCGGGTGGCAGATTGAAGCGGCGGGCCAGCGTCGCGTTGTCGGCGGCCTCGTCGGGGTTGGTCTCGACGCCCGTGCGGAGGTTGAGGTTCGCAGCGGGGTTGCCCTGGCTGTTGCGCGTGAGCCAGTTATCGTCGGCCATTCTTATCCTCCACGGAGCGGGTCACCGCCGGCAATGACGCGACGGACATTCCGCTCCGTAGCCGGAAAGCCCGCCGCGCGCAAGGTTTGGATGGCGCGCTGCTGGACAGCGCGCGGGACGGAGTTGAGCGGCAGCATGGGCGAGCCCAGCTCGTAGCCGCGCTTCGGCGACGAGAACCAGCCGCCCGTGCCGGGCACTTCCTCCAGCAGCTTCAGCGCGACTTGGCGGGCCTCGTCTGCGGAAAGCGGCTTGCCCTGGGCCTGCTCCATCGTACCGATCTGGCGGAGCAGCTTATCCTGGAACGTGCCGAAGCGCTTGGCCGCATCTTTGTCCTTACTGTCGGGGCTCCAGTCGATGCCGGCGTCGACCATTTCGCTGCGGATATACTTCAGCGTGCGATCGACCGTGGTGTAGCTGTCGATCGTTTTCTGGTCGCGGTTCTGCATCCCGATGACATCGGCGGCCAGCCCCCGGAAATCGTTGTTCGACAGACGCGGCGCGTACTGGAGGAGCTGGTCGGGGCTCGTGATCTGGCCGCTGGCGATCTGCGCCTTCAGCCCGGCCCACAGCAGCGGATCGCCGTGGCGGTTGTCGTTGTCGTCGCGACGCGCGCGGTTCGCGGCGGCGACCGAGTTGGCGAAGCCGACCACTGCCTGCACGCCCTTGTCTGGCACGCGCGCGAGGAGCTGCGGCGTGACCTGCCCGCCATTACTGTAGACCTGCCGCATGGCGGCCGCCGTTGCTTCCTCGTCGCCCTGGCTGCGCGCTTCCTCGCGCGCCTGATAGAGCGACCGCACGCGGGTCTCGGCGATTTGGCGGGCCTCGGGGTGTGCGGCCAGATAGGGGTCGCTGCCGAGCGCCTGGATCATGTCGAGCAGGCTGGCGTTGCTCCCAACCCCTCGACCGCCGCCGACAGAACGCATGTTACGTGGATCGACGGACTTGCCGCTGGCGTCACGCATACCCCAGTGAAGGTGCGGACCCGTGCTGTTGCCCGTGCTACCGACCCGGCCGAGCGTGGCCCCGCCGGCGATCTCGTCGCCCTTCTTCACGCCGATCGACGAGAGGTGGCCGTAGAAGCTGCGCGACCCATCGGCGTGCTCGACCTCGACGTAGTTGCCATAGCCGCCCTTGGTGCCGGCGTAGACCACGCGGCCCGACGCCGACGCCGCGACGTTCGAGCCCTCGGGCGCGGCGATGTCGATGCCGTCGTGATTGCTCGACGACTGCTGGCCGTTGCTGGTGCGGAAGCTCTCGCGCTGGCCGTAGGCCGACGTGATCCGCCCGGCCACCGGCATCCGCACCGCCTCGGGTGCAGCTCCGCCGGTCGACACGCCCGAGAAGACGCGATCGGCGGCGGCGGTGCCGTAGCTGAACTGCTGCTGCTTCGTCACCGCGCCATTCACCGCGATCACGTCGTCGGCGTTCATTTCGCTGCCGTGGCGGTCCAGGTACTGCTGGACGAAGCTGATGTCGTTGTTCTCCAGCGCGGACGACATGGCGAGGCGATGCGCGCTGCTGGTCATGTTGCGCGATTGGGCCTCGGCCCAGGTTGCCGACTTGCCGAGCAGGCGAGCCTGATCCGCCACCGCCGCCTGGATCGACAGCAGGTTGCGGTTCACCACCTCCGGGTTGTTGTAGTTCAGGCTGATTTCGCGCTGCGATGTGGCGATCGTGCCCTCGCGCACCGACAGGGTGTAGTCGCGGAACTCGTTGCTCTCGTGGCGCATCAGGTCGCCGTCGAAGTTCGTGCGCAGCCCTTGGGCGGCCTGGGCGAACGCGCGCCGCTGCACGTCGTTGCCGAGCGTGCCCGCGATCTGGTCGATCGACGACTGGAGCTGCCCGCCGTAATCCTCGGCGAGGCTCTGGCCGTTCGGCCGCTCCAGCGCGTCCTTGCCCTTCAGCGTGGTGAAGCCCTGCTGCGGGTCGAACGTCAGCTCCATCGCGCGCTCCTTGGCGCGGTTGATGGCGTCGTCGACACGGGTCTGGTTGGCCTGGGCCTGGATGTCGCGGAAGATGTCGACGCCTGTGGAGCCGGCGCGCTGCACCGCCTGCCCGAACTGCTGGAGCTGTTCGGAGCCGACAGCCTTCACCGGCGGCGCGGACACGGGCACCAAGCCGCCGCCAGCCGGTGCTACGCTGAAGCTGTCGATCGTCGGAACCTGGGGCATTACCACCTAATCCTTATGCCGTCCTGGTTGGTCGGGAGGCCGGGGAGCGAGCTGTCGAACGGGACGTAGCCGCCCTCGTGACCGGGCTGGCCCCACACCGGCGGCGTGCTGCCGCCCTGCTGTTGGCCGCCGATCGCGCCCACCTTCGACAGGCTATACCACGACTGCGCGACCTGCGACGCGCCGCTGATAAGCGTGGTCGCGCCGGCGAGCAGCGGGCTGATGCCCTTGGCCGTGGCGCGCGCCGAGGTGGCCTCGCGCCGGAAGTTGCCCGCCTGGATGCGGCGGCCCCACGCGGCCTGGATGCCGTTGGCCCGCGCGGTGTTCGCGTCGACCTCGGTGAAATAGTCGGTGCTCGTGGCGATGTCGACCGGCGTGCCGACGCCGATGTCGATGCCGTTGGCCGCCGTCGCTGCACGCTGGCTCGCCTTGACCTGCGCGCCGCGCAGCTTGATGCTGCTCTGCTGCCGTTCGCTCGCCATCAGCTCGCCGCGCGCGGCGGCGTCGGCCAGCGTCGCGTTGATCTCGGCAATGCGCGCCTGACTGCGCAGCGACGCCTGCTGCGCCTTGGCACCGGCGAAGGCCCCGACGGTGCCGGCACCGACGCCGAACGCCTGACCGGCGAGGGATGCAGTTGCGTTGCACATCAGTCAGCGAGCCCCATGTGGAAGCGGTGAAACGGCAGGCCGGCGTGCCCGAACGGCGCGGGCTCGTCGAGCGTGAACCCCACCGCCTTCAGGTAGCGGATGCTCGCGGTGTTGCGAGCGTCCACGAAGTTCACCAGGAGAGGGTAGTGCTCGCGCCATGCCGCAACGTACTGGCGCGACAGACGGACAAGGTCACCGGTATGGTGGGTGAGCAGCGGCGTGCCGAGCAGCCACGGCGCGGCCATCGGCGAAAGGATCGGCCCGAGCTTCACGACGCCGAAGATCGCGACTAGCCGCTCGTCGGGCGACCACGCGGCGAGCGGCTCGATCGTCTGCGCGATGCTGTCGGCGATGACCTCGCGCACGGGGCGGCCCTGCGCGGCGTGAAGCTCGCGCATGTCAGGTGCGCGAAGATTATCGCACAGCTCTGCGAACGCCTCGGCGTCGACTGGGCGAAGCTCAACCGCCACCGAGCGCCACGTCGAGCGTGAGGGACAGGACAGTCAGCGGCAGGGGGTCGACCTGCCGGATGAAGATGCGGCCGGCGTCGGTCCAGGCGCTGTCGACGACGATCTCGACATCCTCGCTTTTCAGCTCGGGCGGCCGGCCGTATGCCTCGAACGTGCGCTGCTTGGCCTCGGTCAGCTCGGTCAGGCTCGGACCTGCGAAGATGCCCGAGCTGCGGTAGACCTGCACGAACGCGGCGGCGATGTTCTTAGGACGGCCGTGGCCGTAGCCGGCGATCTCCATTGTCAGCGGCAAGGTCTCCAGGTCGGCCTGGATCGGGAGCCCGACCTGCACCACGCTGGCCGGGTCGTCGAGCATGATCGCGCCGCCGGTAACAACCTGCTGCGGCCGCACGCTACCGTCGGCGAGGATGCTGACGGTCTGGCCCTCCAGCCACGACAGCCCGGTGACGGTCGAGGTCGGCGTGCCGGAATAGGTCGCGCCGCAATCGACGAAGAAGGCGTCGGCCGGGTCGACGAACATGCGGCTCGCCATGCGCTCGATATAGCGCACCGACGCCCCGTTAATGACGCGACGCACGACGACGTAGAGCACGTCCTCTTTGCCCTCGGCCACCACCGCGCAGCTCTCGAACACGCCGTTGATGGTGTCGTGCTGGTGGAAGGCCCCGACCTGCTGCTCGGGCACATAGGTCAGGCCGATCAGCTTGCCCGAGGTCGAGACGCTCCAGACGATCGGGTACGGCGCGGAGCTGAACGCCATGCTCGTGATGTCGAGGTTGTCGAACAGGTGCGGCGCGCGCAGGCTGATGTCGCCCGTGGTGTAGCCGCCGGCGTCGCGGCTGAAGCCCAGCTCGCGCATGTGCCCGCCGCGCGCGGCGACATAGAGCATGGAGTTGTTGATGGTGACCGGCGTGGTCTTGTTCGCACCGGCCGACGCCTGCACGCGGGCGCTGATGGAGGTGGGCGTCAGCGCATCGGTGTTGATCGACGTGATCCGCCACGCCGCCGCGCTGGTCAGCAGGATCATGTCGTTCATGGGCACGATGTGCCGGATGCGGTTCGCGTCGCGCGCGGCGATGCGGAAGCTGATGGCATCGTCGTCGAGCGTCGGGATCGCGGCGTCGAGATTGCTCTCGGTGCCGGTCTTCGTCATCCACGTGCGCTGCGGCTGGCTGTCGGTCGCGCTGAACACGCGCCGCTGATCGAAGTGCGACACGGCCGACGGATAGTTGCCCGCGCCGCTGAACGGATTGGAGCCGATCGGCGGCGTCTTGCCGAGGTCGGGCACGATATTGTCGTCGCGGAAGGTGAGCTGATCGGTCTGGCCGATGTAGCCGAGCAGGCCCGCCGTGCGCTTGAAGATGTTGTAGCGTACCGCGCCCGACACCGCCGCCCAGGTGATGTCGTTGTAGGCCCCGTCGTCGTACAGGTTGTTGTTGACGAAGGTGCTGGCGCTCGCGCGGCTCTCGTCGATGCCGTCGGCGGCCACTGCCGTCACCGCATACTCCTGCTGCGTCGGGGTGCCGGGCGTCGCGCCGGCGTGCGCGGTCGAGGCGAGCCCGGTCGGCGAGGTCACCTTCGGCGCGAAGTTCACGTCGGTCAGCGTCCAGCTCGTCGCGCCCAGGCGACGCAGCTCGCGCACCGGGTGGTTATGGTGCGTGAGCGTGATGACATCGGCCGACTGGACGATCTGTACCTCGTTCAGCTCGGCTTCCTGATAGAGGTGCGCCACCTCGTAAGGCGCGCCGCCGACGCCGGTCAGCACGGTGCCGCCCACCGTGTGGAAGCGGAAATAGCCGACCCCGAACTCCAGCACCAACGTCTGATCGTCGGCGAAGGTGAACGGAAGGAGCCGTGTAAACGTCGCACTGTTCTTCACCGCGCGCACGAAGCGGGTGCCGGCGCGGTTCGCGACCGGGCCGTGCGGCAGCACGACGAAGTTGCGGCAGGGCGCGAGCCCGGGCTGGTACTTGATGTCGTCGATCCGCCCGAAGAACTCGCGCGTGACCTCGCCGCCGGCGAAGGAGCGGGTGTGGGTGAGCGTGTCGGCCATCAGTTCTGCCCTGCTCCGGGGAAGGCATACCAGCCGTAAGAGCCGATGATCGGCGCGTCAGGCACGCCCATCGGCGCGCCGTAACCGCGAGCGCGCATCCCCTCGGGCTGGTACTGCCGACGGGTCTTGCTCTGGTTCGCGTCGAGCTTCTCGGCCTTGCTGCTCTCGGCCAGCCACGCATTGTAGGCGGCCTGCCCCGCCTTGCGCCCGGCGTCGCCCTTGACGACAGGACCGGCGAGGTAGCTGGCGAGCAGCCACGCGAGCGCGCTGACGAACTGCGGCGGGAACGCGGACGTGTCCTCGACCGTGCGCTGGTAGACGATCGTGGCATCCTCGACGTTGGTCAGGATGACCTCGGTGCCCGTCAGCTCCTCGATCTCGCGCGTGAACTGTTCGCTCGGCAGCGCCCACCACTCGTTGGCGAAGCTGCCCCGGATCACCTTCAGAACCTTCAGGCAATCGTCGGGCTTCGCGTAGGCGAACAGCCAGCCCGGCTGCGGGTTGACGAGCACAGCGGCCTGGGTGATGCGCACGGTGTTGAAGCCCCAGGCATGGGCCTCCAGCGCCACGTCGCGCGCGATCGGATAGAAGCGCGCGCAGTGGTCGGCCTGGGCCGACCCCTCGGGCGGGTCGATGCTGGTAACCGTCGCGCGGTCGCCGAGGCGGGACAGCGCGAGGTTGCAAATGTCGATGACCGACGAGGCCACAGGCTATCTCCCAAACGAAAAGGGCCAGGAGCTGTATGCCCCCGGCCCTTCCTGACATGGACACCAGACGGTGTGGATCAGACGAACTCGTTGCCGTCGTCCTCGCCGCCCTCGGCCTTGTCCGCATCCTTGGCCGCGTCGACCTCGGCCTGACTGGCGTCCTCGGCCTCGTCCTTCTGCGCGTCGGAGGCGTCGGTGCCGGTGTCGATCGAGTTGCTGTCGGGCTTGCGACGCGACTTGCGCGCCTTGGGCGCGGCCGGCGTCTCGACGGCAGGCTGGCCCTGGGCGGCCGCCTCGGCGAGGATTTCCGCCGTGGTGCGCACCGGCACCGACGGATCGCCGTTCTCGGCCTTGGCCTGCTCGACCGACAGCTTGGCCGCCTCGCTCTGCGGGACGTTCACGGCCGGGTGGAACGGCGCGAGCGGCTGGTCGGGCCGGTCGATCGTCGGCAGCGCAGCGGCCGGGTCGATGTTGAGCTGTTCCTGCTGGCCGACATCGGTCGGGGTCGTCTCGTGGCCGTCATCGACTTCGACCGCCCAGTTGGGCTTGAAGTCGACGCCGGTCTCGTCCTTGTAGGCGTCGAGGTCGACGGTGAAGGTGGCCCCGGGCTGGATCAGCAGCCCCGCGTGGAAGCCCTGCTCCACCGCGCGAAAGGTCTTGGTCGTCATGGTCTTAGTTCCCTATGCTGGAGGAGCAAAGCGGACAACGGGGCCGAAGCCCCGCTATCTTAGCTGAACGCCTGCGGATAGAAGCGGATGGCGTTCACGTCCTCGGCGAAGAACGCATAGATCGACCCGCCGGTGAAGGCCGCCGTGCCGGTGACCTGCTGGAGGCCGAGGTAGCGCTTGTAGACGGCCGCCGGGAGGCGGATCGCCAGGAGCTGCGCACCCGCGCCCAGCGACGCCAGCGGGAACGCCTGCGTGCCGGTGATGACCGTCGGCGACGACATGTTCGACGCATCCGAGGTAATCAGGTTGAACTGCGCCGTCGCCGCGCCACCCGAGGTCGCGGCGGCCGCGACCATGATGACGAGGAACAGGTCGCCGGCACCCTCGCCCGCGCCGATGTCACGGCCGGTCGTGGTGAGGTCGATGGTGTCGCCGATGACGTAGGAGCCGGCGGCACCCGTGTTCAGCGGGAGCGGGGAGACCGTCGCGCTGAAGGTGAGGCGGTTATCGCGGATCATGGTGTTGGTGTCCCTTCAGGAGCTGGGGAGAGGGTGGCAGGAAGGGGGCCGAAGCCCCCAACCATTACGCGCCGACCACCGCCTCGGTGTTGAGGAGGGTATCGCAACGACGCACGGGCACGTCGTCGAACACCATGACGCGCTTGCCGGCGACCGCGTCCATCGCCAGGGTGCCGGGGGCGACCTTGTTGACGATCTGGCGACGCAGGAAGCTGCGGATGCGGCGGTTGACGTAGAAGACCGGGCGGCCGACCACCGTGTTCGGCAGCAGTTCCAGCATCTGCGTCATCACGTCGATGATGTCCGCGCCCGACTGCGCGTTCTTGGTCAGGGTCGAGGTGTCGACCTGACCGCGCACGACGTAGCGCCAGTCCTTCACGACGAGGCCGCAATCCCAGCGGTAGTGGGTGCGGTAGGCTTCCATGCGGCCGCCGGCACCGTCCACGTTCTCGATCGTGACCTGACCCTTGTCCTCCGAATAGAGGCCCGCCTTGGAGCCCTTCGGATAGACGCAGAAGACCGAGTTCGGCCCCCACACGACGAGCCAGATCGAGGCGTTGTTCGCGCCCGAGCCGGGGATGATGTTGACGCCGTTCGCCGCGCCCTGCGAGTTGAAGCGCGGGGCGAAGCCGGTGAAGCTCTCCGGCGTCTGGACCTCGCTGCCGTAGAACAGCGTCGAGGTGAACTTCTGGTTGAAGCCCTCCAGGTGCGCGGCGTCCTCCGACAGGCGGAACTCGGCGGTGTTGCCGTTAAGGTCGGCGACGGCCTTATCGACCTCCGCGTAGTCCTCCAGCATACCGCACGTGTCGACGATCTTGCTGGTGGTCGACTTGGTCGGCTGCACGCCGCCGTACATCGCGCGCCACGTGGGCTGCGGAAGGCCGGTGCGGATGACCGACTGGTGGCCGGTCGGGAGGTTGCCCTCCAGCCAGACGGCGTCGTCCAGGACCTCGTTGGTCTGGTTCAGGATTTCGACGATCTTGTCGACCTTCCCGTTCGGATCGAGCCGGCGGGAAACGTCGAGAAGCGTCGGGTGCGTGGTGGCGAGAACAGCCATTGTCTGGTTCCCTTACTGCTTGCGGGGGTGGTTGGGATACAGGACGCTGGCGGCGTCCGTGGTGCCCGGATTGGCACCATGCACGATCGGGCTCTCGCTGACCGCGTTCCCGACGCGGACCATCAACCGGACGAACTCCGGGTGATCGCCCAAGCCGGCTCCGACGACAAGCTCGTTCAGCTCCGGGGTGCCGAACTGCTTGAGCGCCTTCTGCGCGACGGCGAGGCTCGCGTTGAGCTTGTCGCCGCCGAACTCCTTGTCCGACCGGGTGGCTTCCTGCCAGCCCGTGCGGATCGCCTCGACGTTCGCCTGCGCAGCGGCCGCATCGCGGGCCTGCTTCGCAACGAGCTTGTCGACGAGCTTCTGCGCCGACGCCTGGGAGAGGTTCAGCTCCTTGGCGAGCCCCTTCAGGCCGGCCGCGCCTTCGGCGTCGAGCGTGACGCCCTCGGGCAGCGTGAAGTCGGCATAGTCGGCGTCGCCCTCGGGCGCGCCGTAGCGCTCGTCGGGCTTGTTCTTCTCGGCTTCCTCGGCCTCGGCGGCTTCGCGCGCGGCCTTCTGCTCCGGGGTCTCGGCGGCCTCGCGCGCGGCCTTCTCCTCGGCGGTCTCGTTCTCCGGCGGCAGCGCGGGGTTGCGCTCGGCCGGCGGGGTCTGCGGCTCGACGCCCTTC
>ERZ501012.87-NODE-87-length-18472-cov-4.641364_pt1 | contig 18472 bp, 16 predicted proteins | sample MGYA00248887_ERZ501012 | MGnify/ENA primary metagenome ERZ501012 (study PRJEB25958, sample SAMN03398566) | human skin metagenome | study: EMG produced TPA metagenomics assembly of the Human Skin Microbiome Metagenome (human skin metagenome) data set. | reverse complement strand
ATGGGTGGTATGGGCGGCATGGGTGGTATGGGCGGCATGATGTAATCGAAAGATTATATCCCACTCAAGCCATTTAGCTAAAATCAAACCCTATTAAACTTCAGTTTAATAGGGTTTTTTAATTAGGGAAATTATCACAACCATGACGATGGAATTACCGACCGCTTTACTACCACAAGCCACAACCATCGGTTTATTCGGTGTATTTCGTATATTCAATGAAACTGTGTTAGAAGATAGTGTGAGTGGGGATTTATGGGCGGATATTTTGCGTTAAATGGCGGTGCAGTTAATCATTATCCCGTCTAAAAACATACTCGGTCGTGCTTGAGGCATTTTCTATGAACTGATAGCCTTCCAAGTTAAAGTCTTTTAACTGTTGCGCGGTTGTCAGCTGATTTTCAGCGGCAAAACGCACCATCAAGCCGCGTGCCTTTTTGGCATAGAAACTTACCACCTTATATACGCCATCTTTTCCGTCTTCAAAACGGGGCGTGATAATATCCGCGCTGATTTTTTTGGGATTGACCGACTTGAAGTATTCGTTGGAAGCCAAGTTTACCAAAACTTTGTGTTTATTTTCTGCCATGCGTTGATTGATTAAATCGGTAAGTGTATCTCCCCAAAATTGATACAAATTCTCGCCTTTGGGATTTTTTAGTTTTGTCCCCATTTCCAAGCGATAAGGTAGCATCAAATCAAGCGGTTTTAACAAGCCGTACAACCCAGACAATATTCCTAATCGCTCATTGATATAATGGACTTGTTGTTCAGTCATTTGCTGCGCTGCTAAGCCTGTATAGACATCGCCATCAAATAAATACAGCGCCGCTTTAGCAGGTATGTCAGCATGATCGGTGCTAAATGGCTGGGTAGTATCCCATCGCCAATTTTGGTTGCGCACGGCATTTAATTGCCCAAGTTTACCTGAGATACTCATCAACGCCGACAAATCGGTTGGTGCTAATGTTTTTAATTCACCCATCAATTCGCAAGCGTGCGCCATCAAAGCAGGCTGGGTATAATGCTGACTAAAATCGAAAGGTAAATCATTTTTTTCATTCAAATTTTTGGCAGGCGAGAGCACAAAGTACATGGCTATGTTCCGTTTGCTTTATTTTATTGGTTAAGAATTCGAGCGGTTAAGATAATGATAATGGCAGCGCAGGGCGCAAAGATAACGCCCAGACCACATAGATTAGGCGAGTTTGATTTTATCGGTTAACAAAAATTCCATCAGCGCTTTTTGGGCATGCAGACGATTTTCGGCTTCATCCCATACCACAGCACGCGGATCTTCTAGCAAATCATAGGAGATTTCTTCGCCGCGGTGGGCAGGCAAACAATGCATAAACAAGACGTCTGGATCGGCTTTATCCAGTAATGAGCGGGTCACCATGTACTGGGCAAATCGCCGCGCACGAGTATTTTGCTCGCTCTCTTGCCCCATACTTGCCCATACATCGGTGGCAACCAAATGCGAGCCTTTGACTGCCTCATTAACATCTTCGACCAGCTCGACACAGTGCGAATACTGTTTGATGAGGTCGGCATTGGGTTCAAACCCATAAGGCGCGGAAACCCGCAGTTGAAAGCCAAATTGATGGGCGGCATGGATAAAAGAAGCGCACATATTATTGCCATCCCCAATCCAAGTCACCGTTTTGCCTTCGATGCTGCCACGGTGCTCCATAAAGGTTTGGATATCGGCTAGTAGCTGACAAGGATGCTGCTCGTCAGTGAGCGCATTGATAACAGGCACTTGCGAATACTGGGCGAATTTTTCAACAATACTGTGTTCAAAGGTGCGAATCATGACGATATCGACCATGCGTGAGATGACACGTGCCGAATCTTCAATCGGTTCGCCACGACCAAGCTGGGTATCGCGAGGTGATAGAAATATGGCATGACCGCCAAATTGTCCCATCCCTGTTTCAAACGAAATACGGGTACGGGTGCTCGATTTTTCGAAAATCATCCCCAAGGTACGACCGACAAAAGGCTGATAAATAACCCCTTCATGCTGCATCAAACGCAGTTCACTGCCACGTTTAATCACTTGCATTAATTCTTCTTTGCTAAAATCCAATAACGTCAAAAAATGGCGGGTACTCATTGCCTGTCCTACATCCCAATTTTGTCAATAAACATTGCAGTAAACTATCAGTATAGCGGATTTATCCAAACTGTCTAGCAAATTGACGCATTTGTGTCACTTTAACATCCGTCACATAGTTAACAGTTATGACTGATAAATCCATGTTGGACGTCGGGTGACCACACTTAACAGCTCATAGCTAATAGTGTTATTCCAGCTACCCACCTCATCAATAGTCGGTACGTTACCCCAAAGCTGGACAGGGCAGTCAAGGTTTACCTCAGTAGTATGGGTCAAATCAACCATCAACATATCCATCGCCACGCGACCGATGATAGGCGCCTGTTGACCTGCCACAACGACATACGCATCATCGCTAATCACCCTTGGATAGCCATCGGCATAACCCACACTGACAATGCCGATGCGCGCTGGGGCTCGGGCAGTCCAGCGACTACCATAACCCACGCTATCGCCCGCTTTTAGCGTATGAATTGCCATGATACTGGCGTTAAAATGCATGACGGGTTGCAGATTTAGCTGTTTGGCAGTGGCATGATTTACAGGCGTTGCGCCATACAAGATAATGCCTGGGCGTACCCAATCATAATGGCGGTCTGACCAGTTCACAATCCCTGCTGAATTACACAAAGAGCCTTTAATCGCTGGGTTGACTTGGTCACGTAGCATTTGTAAGGTTGAATCAAATAATTCAAATTGTTGTTGGTTATTGGGATGATCGATGGCATCAGCGTTGGCAAAATGGGTGGTCAAAACAATCTCATAGCCTGAGCTAGTTAATTGCTGAGCAATTTCCTTGATTTCATCCGATGTAAAGCCAAGGCGGTTCATGCCAGTGTTTAGTTTTAGCCAGACGGTTGCGCCCGTTTTTGCAGGCTGCTGCAACGCCCAGTCTAATTGGCGTTGGTGATGTACCACGCATTGGATTTGATGCGCTATACAATATTGCCATTCTGCTAATGAAAACGCGCCTTCAATCACTACCATTAATTTTTGCCAGCCCGCCTGTTGTAGTTCTATCGCTTCTTGCAAACAAGCGACACCTAGGGCATCGGCTTGTGCTACGGCGGGTAAACAGTTGACTGCGCCATGCCCGTAAGCATTGGCTTTGACCATGGCTAATACCTTGGCGGTCGGGGCATAATCTTTGACGCGTTGTAGGTTATGGGTAAGCGCTGCTAAATCGATGGTGATGCTGGTTTGTCGCACAATCTTGACCTTGTTGCATTAAATTTTTATTCATCAGGTTCGCTAAAGGAAGCGGTTTGGTAAAAATCAGGGGTTAAGTTACCAAAACGGGTAAATTGCCCTTCAAAGGACAGGCGCACCGTACCAATGGGCCCATTACGCTGTTTACCAATAATGATCTCAGCCGTGCCTTTAGCATCGCTGTTTTCATTATAAACCTCATCACGATAAATGAACATAATCAAATCGGCATCTTGCTCAATGGCACCCGACTCTCGTAAGTCCGACATAATCGGGCGTTTGTTGGGTCGATTCTCTAGACTACGATTGAGCTGTGATAAAGCGACCACCGGGCAATTCATCTCACGGGCAAGCGCTTTTAAGCTTCGTGAAATCTCCGAAATCTCACCCACGCGGTTGTCGCCTAAGCCTGGCACTTTCATCAATTGTAGATAATCGACCATTACCATCCCAAGTTTGCCATCATTGTCTTTGGCAATACGGCGACAGCGTGAACGAACCTCAGATGGGGGTAGCGCAGTACTGTCATCGATATACAGTTTTTTAGCATGCAGATGAGCGATGGCATTGGAAAGTTTACCCCATTCATCTTCATTCATTTGACCTGAGCGCAAATGGGTTTGGTTGATGGCCCCCCAAGAGGACAATAGACGCATCACAATTGACTCGGCAGGCATTTCCATCGAAAACACCACTACGGGTAAATCGGTATTGTGTAAAATACTTTCTGCTAAATTCATCGCAAACGTGGTTTTACCCATCGAAGGACGTGCTGCCACGATAATGAGATCGCCTGCTTGCAGCCCTTGGGTTTTATTATTGAGTTCTTCAAACGGCGTCTTAAGCCCAATCATACCTTCAGGATGGTCTTTAAGTTCTCGGATATTATCGACGACATTGGTAATAACATCGCTTAAATGGGTAGGGCCCTTGTGTTTTGACTGGCGACTATGGGTTTCATTGATGGCAAAAATTTCGCTTTCAACGGTGTCTAAAATATCACTGACACTTTGATTTTTTGGGTCAAAGGCAAGCTCTAGCATATGACTGCCGGCTTTGATGATTTGGCGTAAAGTCGAAAATTCCCTGACCCGCTGCGCATAAGCAGTCAAGTTAAACAGCGTCGCTGGGCTTTGTGATAGGATATCGCCTAGATAATCGCTACCCCCTGCAGGTTCAAGCAGTTTTTGCATATCGAGCCAGTCCATCACCATGGTGGCATCATACGGCTCATTGGCGTTGGCAAGGTGAGAGATGGCATCAAAAATATATTGATGGCGCTGTGCATAAAAATCATATTTGGTAATAATATCTGAGATGCGATCAAACGACTCTTCAAGGCTCATCAGCGACGCTAGGACGGACTTTTCTAAGTCCATACTGTGCGGTTGGTGCTGCGTCAGCGAAGTATTCTTAAGATCGTTCTCTTTGGTTTTATCGTCTGCCATGATGACCTGTGATAAAGTTATTTTAAATAGTTTGAAAGGGCAAAATTTTGCTAAAAGTTATCGCTTGCAAATTGTGAGTCTAATACACGTATCGAAACAGAACAGTCAATATACCGAAAAAACCATCCAAATTCTAATGAGAAAAATATAAAAAAACAGCAATTTTTTTGAATGAAATCAGCTTGAATTTTAGGCTTTTTTGTTAATTTTTTAAGCCGCAAACAATAAAAAAAGAGACAGCTAAGCCATCTCTTTTTTAAAGTAAACTATCAATTAAGCAGCTGAATCTTCTGCCAAGATAGTGACTTGAATGTTGGTCATTACATCGTGATGTAATTGGATATCAACATTGTATTCGCCAATTTGACGTAATGCACCTTCAGGCAATTTAACTTCTGAACGGTCAACAGGTAAACCAGATTTGGTTAAGGCATCGGCGATATCGCGAGTACCGATAGAACCAAATAGTTTGCCTTCATCACCTGATTTTGCACGGATGATAACATTGACGTCTTGTAGCGCTTCAGCACGGGCATTAGCAGCCGCTAATTCATCAGCTTCTACTTTTTCAAGTTCTGCACGGCGTGCTTCAAATTTTTCGATGTTAGAAGCAGTGGCTGGTAATGCTTTACCTTGTGGTACAAGGAAGTTACGGCCGTAACCTGCTTTTACATTAACAGTATCGCCTAGTTTACCTAGGTTAGCGATACGTTGTAATAAAATAACTTGCATATATCACTCCTCGGTTTATTTTTGGCTGTCAGTGTAAGGAATCAACGCAAGATAACGTGCTTGTTTGATTGCTACAGCCAATTGGCGTTGATATTTGTTTGAAGTACCAGTGATACGGCTTGGTACGATTTTGCCACTTTCAGTGACATACTGTTTTAGGATTTCGATATCTTTATAATCGATATGGGTAATGCCTTCAGCAGTAAAACGGCAAAATTTACGGCGGCGATAAAAACGTGCCATGATTAGTCTCCTTAATTATTCGTCGTTGTTGTCTTCAGCATCAACTTCTGACTCATCATCATTTGATTGATAGTCATCTTGAGCTGTATCGTTACGGCGTGAAGCTTTACGAGCACGTTTTTCTTCAGCACTTTTTGCTAATGGTGATTCTTCAGTAATCGCTTCGTCACGACGGATAACTAAGCTACGGATGATAGCATCGTTATAACGGAATAATTCTTCAAGCTCATCAAGCGTTTGTTGACCCGCTTCAATGTTTAATAGCACATAGTGAGCTTTGTGAACTTTGTTGATTGGGTAAGCTAATTGACGACGACCCCAATCTTCTAGGCGATGGATAGCACCACCTTGTTCTTTTACTAAGTTGATATAGCGCTCAACCATGCCAACCACTTGGTCGCTTTGGTCTGGGTGAACCAATAATACCAGTTCATAATGTCTCATAAAGACTCCTCACGGATTAAACAGCCGTTGACCCCGTGTCAACAGCAAGGAGATTGAATGCACCTAAGTTAGAATCATCTAACTATATTGGTATAAACAAGGTGCGCTATTATATAGTAGCGCACACTCAGTAGCAAGTTAATATTTACTTAACAAATTCGCCCACGCATTGCTGCAAGGTATTCGATACCGCACGCGCCACAATGACATTGCGCGCGGTCGGGTCAACCGCTGCGGTGGTCAAATCGACAATGGTGACAGATTGCGGCGCTTTTTCGCTGACGCAGCTACAGACATTGCTCGCTACCTCTGCTTGCTTCTCGGAAGTCATCAACACACTGCCCAAGCGCCAGTATTGGTTGTTTTGTAATTGAGTTTGGCATTGTTGATTGACCGCGGCTTTAAATATCGCCATGCCGACATTGTTGGCAGTACCGATAGTGCTATTAGCATCCATCACACCAGTACCTGTGGTAGAGGCGCAACCGCCCAAGGCGATGGCTGAGCCAATCACTGCAGCGGCACTTCCTATGCATTTAGTAGCTTGGCGTTTATTAGCTAGGCGTTTAGTAGATAGCTTAATAGCGGCGAAAAAAGAAAATTGTTGGTGCATATCAAATACTCCTGTCCTTTACTGTGTTAAACAATTGATAAACACCGCTAACATAGCAGATTACAGAAAATTTTTTTACCCAAATTTTTTATCCAAGTCATGTTATTGGTTCATAGTTACTAAAAAATGTGCCATCAAACTTAAAAAACTGGGTGGAATTTTTTTTCATCAATGTTTATAAAGCCAATTAAATTCCTCGACCTCGGTAATATTAATCGGAAAAAAAGCTAATTTTTTAGATTCCTCTATAGATTTGATTCAAATTAAACCTTACTAAAAATGTGGAATTGATAACCAATTGTTTTAGGTCGTGCATTTGTTTAATCTTTTTTTCCTTGTTTTGAGTGTGGAATTGGACTATAACTATACCTAACAAATACATCTATTTACGCAATGATAAGGAGTTGTTATGAACTGGCAATTATTCAGTGTAATTTTTACAATCGCTTCTGGTGTGACTATCGGTGTTTTAATGACCATTGCGTTGGTAACAGGTTTTGATGAGGCTCAACACATTGTGACCGCAGCCATTATAGGGCTAGTATTGTCGATTCCGATTGCTTGGGTAGTGGTAAAAAAACTACAGAGTTTGAGTATGAATAAAACCCCTGTCACCTCCTAACTGTCATAGCATAGACGGCGCATTTGATAATGCAGCATCTCACTAGATAATAATACATAGTAAAAACCGTTCAACTGAAAAAACCGCTTAACTAACAATAGCTAAGCGGTTTTTTTATAGCTAATAAGATTAAAAGTGTATAGCACTCACGCTACACTGAGGTGCTAAACGCTATGGCTCAATAGTTACTGTAAATCTACCTTGGCGCCTGTATCAACATTGGCATAAACTTCAAGCACATCCCAATTGGTTAAGCGAACACAGCCGTGCGAGGCTTGACGGCTAATGCCTTCAGGAACGGGTGAACCATGGATACCGTATGATGGCTTACTCAGTCCCATCCACACCACACCGACTGGACCGTTGGGTCCGGGCGGCAACATAAACACTTTTTTATCTTTGCCTTCGCCGCTACTGGCGCGGTACCAAGGGTTTTTGACGCGATTGACAATCGTCAAACTTCCAGTGGGTGATGGGGTGTCGCTACTACCGACCGTGGTAGGATAAGTGGCAATGAGCCTATCACCGTTATAAGCGTATAAGATATTGTCCGCTTTTTTGGCAACCAAATGGGTGATTTTCTCATTAAGTGGCGCGCCTGGGTTAAACACGGTGATGGTTTCACCCTCAGTGAATTTTTTATCGGCATTGAGCTTTTTAAGATAGCGAATATCCATGTGGAAACGTTCAGCCAACATTTCTTGGACGTCTTGATAGTATAGACCTTTCATTTTAGATTTGGCTTCACTACCACTCGGTGTTGGCTGATACGGACCTTTAATATCTTCTTGGGTCAAGGTATAACCGACCAACACAGGCTGATTGGCAGGAATTTTTTCATTTAACAGTTTCCAAACTTCGGCGTTCATACGACCATCTTGGGGTAGTCCGTGCATGGCTTGGAAATTTTTGAGCGCTTTTTTGGCATTCATACCCCAGCCGCCATCAATCGGACCGGGTGAAGCATGATTCCAATCCAATAAGGCTTGAAGTTTTAAGGTCGTCGCTGAGTTAACATTTTGACCGGGTTTCCAGTCGGCACTATTGACTAATTGTGCATATTCAGACAAATTGAGATTGGAGAAACTGGCAGGTGTCGTTGCTGTTTTATTACTGCCCACCGTTGTCGGGTCAAAGGTTGGCGCAGCCGTCGTGGCAGTGCTAATCTCTTCAGAGCTCGCGCCTGCGACACCTGCACCCGAGGTATAGTCATTATCAATACCGGTTTGGTTGGCATCATCTTTAATGCCTAATGCCGTGGTGGTGGCTGGGACTGGCGTCAAGGGAATATCGGTTGAAGTTGCCGTTGGTTTTACCGCAGTGGCCGCAGCAGCCGAGGCGACTTTGGGGGTAGTGGTAGATTGTGTGACGCTAGCTGCTGACTTGGCTGGTTGCGATTTTTTAGCCGTTTTACTATCGGTAGTAGTTTCTTTAGCAGTCGCAGCTGCGGTAGAGGCGCTGGCCGCTTTAGTTGTGGCAGTTTTAGTTGTGGCAGTTTTAGTCGTTGTCGTTGTTTTGGTAACAGCTTTGGTGGCGGGTGCCGTTTTGGCGGTAGTGGTGTCTGAGACCGTGTTGGTGGCTGCAAATGCTTGATTGGCAATCAGACAAGCTAGGGTAGATAATACAAATTTTTTCATAGATTGACTCAATAATGGGCAATAACAAATAAAAATAATGAATAATAAAAGCAAAAATTGGCAGCAATTATACTATAAAAACCAACTTTACTATAAAAACCGACCTTTTGGGCAATGACTTATGGGTTGATAGCACGGTAGTTTAAGTAGATTTTGGCAAAGCGTTTAACAACCTTGCGCCCTAGTTAAACTGCTCTTTAGTTGAATTTCTATAGTCAAATTGTTCCATAGATAAATTTACCTATCCTAAGTTTAACATTAACAAATCGCACGATAGACAATGGTAAAATTTTTTAACCAAGCTGTATTCTTATAGCAAAATTAAGGCAAAAAAGTGTTTAAAATATTTAACCCTGCGAGCAACATTTATTTTTACCATGTTTATTGAGCAGCTCGATAATGAAAAATTTACTTGTACAAATCTGCGACCCTTTAATTTGTTAAATGACTTTAGCTTGTTAAATAATTTGTAAAAAAATCAAAGTATATTATAATTTTAATTCAAAATTTTTTAGGTTAACCACTATGTCATCATCGCCATTTGCATCAGCCAATGTTTCTCACACGCCATCTTTTGACCAAAATCAAGATTCACAAAAGTTTGATGACTTGCAAATCGATTTGCAAGCACTTGATATGGATGAAGAAAGCGAATCAGATGACATTTTTGACACCATGCAACAAGAGTTTGCTGAAGCCCACCAAACCCTAAAAACGATTCGCGATTTTATCCGTTTTGGGGTCAGTAAATTACGCGAGCATGATGTGGTAGTGGCGCAAGGTACCACAGATGAGTTTGCTGAAGCTTCTGCCATTGTGCTACAAACCTTGTCGCTTGATTGGTCTGCCGATGAGCAAATTTTAGATTGCCGCCTGACCAATAGCGAAAAATCAGAAGTATTGACATTGTTGCAGCGCCGTATCGTTGAACGTAAACCTTTGAGTTATTTAATTAATTTGTCTTATTTTTGCGATTTGCCATTTTATGTGGATGAGCGGGTATTAATTCCACGCTCGCCAATTGCTGAGCTGATTCGTCAGCAGTTTTATCCCTATTTTGAGCCGAATAATTTGGTTGAAAAAATCAGTGGCACTACTAATGACAAAAAATTTCATGACCACGGATTGTATGATAAACAGTTAGCACAACCAGAGCGTATGCTGGACTTGTGTACAGGGTCAGGCTGTATTGCCATTGCCTTGGCAAGCCGTTTCCCTGATGCAATGGTCGATGCCAGTGATATCGACAAGAACGCGCTAGAAGTGGCAGCGGTCAATGTGGAACATCACCACATGAACCATCAGGTCAATTTGATTGAGTCAAACTTATTTGAAAAAGTGCCTGCGGAAAATCAATATGATTTGATTGTGACCAACCCGCCGTATGTCGATGCGGCAACGATGGCAGATTTACCACCCGAGTTCTTGCATGAGCCAGACCATGCGTTGGCAGCGGGACAAGATGGCTTGGATTTGGTGCATCATATTTTATATAGCGCCCCAGATTATCTAACTCGCGACGGTTTGCTAGTGTGCGAGGTGGGAGATAGTGAATGGGCACTGCGCCAAGCCTATCCTGAAATTCAGTTTGATTGGTTAACCTTTGCGAATGGCGGGCATGGGATTTTTGCCATGGATTATGATGAATTGATGGAAAATCGGGCATATTTTGAGCAATATGTGAACGCTTTTTAAGTAAGCAGTTATTTGGAGTTGCTATGTTTAACTTATTGATTGGGCTTGTTGATTAAACACGTTAGATAATGGCTAAAAAAACAATATATGAACAGGGTGCAACAAATCTATTATTTTATTTGCAAGCATTCATGAAATAGTAAGCGGAGCGTAAATGGCAGGCAATACCATCGGGCAAGTTTTTACCGTCACCACCTGTGGCGAATCACATGGCGCAGGACTTATGGCAATCGTTGACGGTGTGCCACCAGGGTTGCCTTTAACCGAAGCAGATCTGCAAATGGACCTGGATCGTCGTAAGCCCGGCACCTCAAAATTTGCGACCCAGCGCCGTGAAGACGATGCAGTTGAAATTATCTCTGGCGTGTTTGAGGGTAAAACGACAGGCACTTCTATCGGGCTGTTGATTCGCAATACCAACCAAAAATCCAAAGATTATAGCGATATTAAAGACACCTTTCGTCCCAACCATGCCGATTATACCTATAGCATGAAATATGGGTTTCGCGATTATCGTGGCGGTGGTCGCTCATCAGCGCGTGAAACGGCAATGCGAGTGGCAGCGGGCGCGATTGCCAAGAAATATTTGAAACAACGGCTGGGGGTAGAAGTCCGCGGTTATGTGACCCAGATTGGTGATGTGGTTGCCAAACAGATACCTGAAGATACGATTGATTGGGAATTTGTCAACAGCAACCCATTTTTTTGTGCGGATATAGACGCCTTGCCAAAGTTTGAGCAGCTGATTACCCAATGCCGCGAGCAAGGGACAAGTTGTGGCGCAAAGCTTACCATATTGGCATCGGGTGTGCCTGTGGGACTCGGCGAGCCTGTGTTTGACAGACTTGATGCCGATATCGCGCATGCGATGATGAGTATCAATGCGGTCAAAGGCGTTGAAATTGGCGATGGCATGGCAGTGGCGGGACAGTTTGGGCATGAATCTCGCGACGAGTTAACCTTGCACGGCTTTAATGCCAACCATGCCGGGGGAATTTTAGGGGGGATTTCATCGGGTCAGACGATTGTAGTGAGTATTGCGCTAAAACCTACTGCCAGTATCACCACCCCGGGTCAAAGTATTGATATTCACGGCAATGCAGTAGAGATGCTAACCAAAGGGCGGCATGACCCTTGTGTTGGTGTGCGTGCTACGCCGATAGCAGAAGCCATGCTTGCCATTGTGCTGTTAGACCATTATCTGCGTCATCGTGGGCAAAATGCAGATGTCACTGCGCCGCTCACCCCGATTGTATGATTTTTTAATAGGGGTATTTGGTTGCTATAAGGTTGCTACAATGCGTTGCCCCATTCAACTTGAGTTAACATTGGTATGACTGTACCTGACCTTACCCTTGATGAGCAGCAGTACCATGCCTGGCAAAGCGAAATACTGGCGCAGATGGGTGTTACGCGTTGGGTGCGCCAAGATTGCCCTGTCAAAACGTTTGCTAATCTAGAAGATTTTGAGGTTGTTTTTTCCTATCAAGCGGTTGAGACGCTTGCTGCCATGCCACAGCAGTTACAACCCACTCAAACTGGGTTAACTAGCAATTTTTCGCCCATTGCTACAACGCCAGACTTCAATCATCCTGTTATTGCGGATGATGCCGTTGGGGGCGTAGCAGAATTACCCCCAGCGAGTCTGGCAGATTTTCAAACCCATGATTTACTTTTACCCAATCATTCACCTTTCAAAAGTGACCCTGCGCCAAATAATGATGGTCACACTAATAACGGGCACAGTGATGACGGGCACAGTGATGACGGGCAGAGTGATGAACAGCTCAATGATGAATTGCTCACTGCCAGTTTTGATGTGCAGGCGATAGTGGTGGGTGAGTGGACACTGGTGGTGGACAGTCATTTTTTGCAGACGGACAGCCGCCAATACCAGTTATGGCAACAAATCATTAGTGGGTTAAAAGCGTCAGTGCATTTTTTTAACTTTCCCTTGCTCACCGATAGCCAGCATTTACCCAAAGCCACGGTGCAATTAATGAGCAGCTACCCGATGGCAGTCGCAGGGTTTTCAGGATTTTTATACCGTATCAATCAAGGCAATCCTAAGGTGGGGGCATTGACGCCATTGCCTGACTGTCTAGATGAACAACCGATACAGCGTCTGCCTTATCTGGTAGATATGCTTGATGATTATCGCCTAAAACGCCAACTTTGGCAGTTGCTATCAAGTTGAGCTTAAAAGCTGCCGATTGAGGGCTCATCTTTATGATTCATCGACTAGCCATATTGTGGTAAAGTATTTTTTTATGTCATTTCACACGATAACATTTCACACGATAAAAAGGAACGTGCTATGAGTGTCAGCTTTGATCAACGTGTTGCTAACTTTTGTGCAGGCCCAGCATCTATGCCGACTGCAGTGCTGCAAAAAGCGCAAGCCGAATTGTTAAATTGGCAGGGCTCAGGCATGTCGGTGATGGAGATGAGCCACCGTAGCAGTGAATTTGTGGGCATTGCCTCAAAAGCCGAGCAGGATTTGCGCAAGCTGATGAACATTCCTGACAATTATAAAGTGCTATTTTTGCAAGGTGGCGCAAGCCTGCAGTTTTCAGCCATTCCATTGAATTTACTCAAAGGGGAAGCCGATTATTTAGACACCGGCATTTGGTCTAAAAAAGCCATCAGCGAAGCCAAACGCTATGAGCAGGCAGGGCTAGGCAAAATCAATGTCGTTGCTTCTGCCAAAGACAGCAACTATACCACTGTGCCCCCACGTAATAGCTGGCAACTTAATGACAACGCCGATTATTTCCATTATTGCCCCAACGAGACCATTAATGGTTTGGCGATGTTTGATGTGCCAGCGGTGAATGTACCCATTGTGGCGGATATGTCATCTTGCATCCTATCTAGCCCAATAGATGTATCAAAATTTGGACTGATTTATGCAGGTGCGCAAAAAAATATCGGTCCTGCGGGTTTGACGCTTGTGATTGTCCGTGATGATTTGATCGGTCATGCCAACTTGGTTTGCCCAAGTATCTTGGACTATAAAAACCAAGCCGACAATGATTCGATGGTCAATACGCCAGCAACTTTTTCTTGGTATTTGGCAGGTTTGGTGTTTGAATGGTTGCTTGAGCAAGGGGGTGTCGAGGCAATTTATCAACAAAATTTGTTAAAAGCGCAAAAACTGTATGAATTTATCGACCAAAGCGATTTCTACCAAAACCCTGTCAACAAAGACAACCGCTCAATCATGAATGTACCCTTCACTTTGGCAGATAGTCAACTTGATAAAACCTTCTTAGCTAAAGCCGACGAAGCAGGATTTTTGAATCTTAAAGGGCACCGTACAGTGGGCGGCATGCGCGCCAGTATTTATAACGCGATTGATTTGGCGACCATTGAAAAGTTAATCAAATTTATGCAAGAGTTTGAACAAACTAGCGTATAAAAAGATTTAATAATCGTGCTACATTAAGACTTAACAGCTAAAATGCTTGTTAAGTCTTTTTTATAGTTAGCGGGTGTGGGGCATATGAGGGATAACAGCTAGCAATACCAAGGTTTTTTGAAAAATAGTTGAAGGGGTCAGGCGGATGCAAGTGAAAAAAGACAGGATGATAAAACCAGCCCACTGGATGAGGGCAGTCACTCGCCAGACATTCGGCAAAAAATACTGGGTGCTGGGCTTATTAGTGGTCGCGTCCACTGCCAATACTGCCATCATCACTGGCACATCTATCGCTCACAACAGCACCGCGCAATTTGCCAATGTTTCTCATTTACCCTATGCCAATCCTAACGCCCCCAAAGGCGGTGTGTTAAGCCTATCTGCCATCGGCACTTTTGACAGTATTAATAAATGGATTGATGTCGGTACACCTGTGACCGGCACCGATTATTTGTTTGAAAGTTTGATGACAGGCTCGCTCTCAGAAGCGTTTGTGCAGTACCCACTACTGGCGGATAAAGTCACTTATGACCCAGATGACCCAAGCTGGGTTATTTATCACATCAACCCTAAAGCCTATTTTTGGGATGGCACGCCTGTGACAGCGCAAGATGTCAAAGCCAGTATGGATGCACTGCTGACAAAAGGCGTGATGAGTATGCGTAGCTATCTATCGGATGTCAAAGAAACCCAAGTGATAGATCGACAAACCGTCAAATTTATTTTTAAATCCAAAGACAACCAAGAAATCAAATTGACCGTCGCGCAAATGCCGATTTGGTCAAAAAAATCGATTGATGGCTATTTTGATAAAGTCGGACTGACGCCACTGATGGGCAGTGGCGCGTATAAAGTCGGCACAATCGATGCAGGACGCGCCATTACTTATGTGCGTGACCCCAATTATTGGGGCGCCAAACCTGACGCAGGCGTGGTGGTAAATGTCGGTCGTTATAATTTTGACCAAATTAAGTATGTGTATTATCAAAACCCCGAAGTGGCATTTGAAGGCTTTAAATCCGGCGAATATTTTTTCCGTGCCGAAAGCAAAGCGCGGACATGGGCAACGGGTTATAACTTTCCTGCCGTCAAAGCAGGCATGATTACCAAAGCGCAAATCGCCAATAACAACCCCGTACCGATGCAAGCGATTGTGATGAATTTGCGCCGACCAATTTTTCAAGATATTCGGGTGCGCCAAGCGATGACACTGGCGTATGATTTTGAATGGCTCAATAAAACCATGTTTTATGGACAATATGAACGCTTGCAAAGCTTTTTTCATGGGTCAGCGCTTGCCGCCACTGGCACGCCAACGCCCCAAGAGCTGGCGGTTATCAATCCACTATTACCTGACCTTGAGCCCATTCAAAGACAGGCTGTTTTAAGCGATTGGCAAGCCCCCAAATCAACTGGCGATGGATTTAATCGAGACAATTTATTAAAAGCGCGTGAATTGCTGCTACAAGCGGGTTTTAAATACCAAAATATGAAACTGTATCAGCCCGATGGTCAGCCCGCCAAACTGGAATTTTTATCCGCCGATGACAAGAATGCGCGCATTGTGTTGCCTTTTTTACGTAACCTGCAACGACTCGGGTTTGATGCCAGCTTTCGCCAAGCCGATGTCCCCCAGTACCTAGAGCGCACTCGCAGATACGACTACGACATGATTATCGATATGTTTGCCCAAAGTTTGTCACCTGGCGCCGAGCAAACCTATATGTGGGGCGCACAAGCCGCAGACGAAAAAGGCAACCAAAACTCGGCGGGTATCAAAAACAAAGCCATTGATGCGGTGATTGCCAAACTCATAGTGTCGAAAAATCGTGACGATATTGTGCTATACAGCAAAGTATTAGACCGTCTGCTACGGGCGGGCTATTATGTCGTGCCGACTTATGGCAAGCATACTGACAATGTGGCGTATTGGAAATTTTATGAACATGGGCCGCTGCCAAGCAATGCCATCGGTATCGATTATTGGTGGGCGAACAAAGACAAACAAGCACAAGTCATGCAGTATTTAGGAAAATAATAAGGAATAAAACAATGCTAAAAATCCACCCAATCCCAGCCTTCACTGACAACTACATTTGGGCGATTATCAACGATGAAACACAAGAAGTGATTATTGTTGATGCTGGCGATGCTGAGCCCGTTTTAGAGTTTGTAAACCGTGAAAATTTAACCATCACCCAAATATGGGTGACCCATCATCACAGCGACCACATCGGCGGCGTAACAGCATTGGCAAATGCGTTTCCAAACGCACAGATTTTTGCGCATGCTAATATTCACCCGTTAATCAATGCCAACAATCTAATCGCTGTGGCTGAAGGGCGCGAATTAACCGCTTGGGGCAGTCCTGTGCAGGTGTGGCAGGTGGCAGGGCATACCGAAAATCATTTAGCGTACTTAGTGACGCTTGATAACCGTCTGCATATTTTTTGTGGGGATACACTATTTCGCGCAGGTTGTGGCCGTGTTTTTACCGGCACTATTGAGACGTTGTTTGAAAGCTTTGACCGTTTTGCGCAGTTGCATGACGATGAAACGCTATTTTATCCTGCCCATGAGTATACCTTATCAAATCTTAACTTTGCTCAGTTTATCGAGCCTAATAATCCAGCCATTGCACAGGCAATAGCGCATGACAGTGAGTTACGCCAACAAAATACGCCAACCTTGCCAACTTCGTTAGCCGACGAAAAAGCCATCAATCCGTTTATGCGTGCAGTGATTGCACCCAGTGATGAGATGATAAACACTGTACAAACGCAGACAGGAATTGAGGATGACAGCCCGTTTGAGATATTTAAAGCCTTACGTCAACTAAAAAATAACTTTTAAGGTTAACAATTAAGGCTAATAATGAGGGATAACCATGGGCAAATATATTCTTAAACGGCTGTTATTAATCATCCCCACCTTGTTTTTAATTCTGCTCACCAATTTCGCCATTGTCCAATCTGCGCCTGGCGGCCCTGTCGAGCAAAAAATATCCCAAATTGAAGCAGAACAAAAACAGGGCGCCACCCAAACCCAACTGTCGACGACCACTTATCAAGGCAGTCGCGGTTTATCGCCCGACATGGTCGAGGCTATCAAAAAACAATACGGCTTTGATAAATCCGCGCCCGAGCGATTTTGGCTCATGCTGACAAGGTATGCCAAGGGCGATTTTGGTACCTCATTTTTTAAAGGCAAACCGGTGGGCGAGCTGATTTTGGATAAAATGCCCGTGTCGATTTCGCTAGGGCTTTGGAGTACGCTACTGATTTATTTAATCGCTGTGCCGCTTGGGATTGCCAAAGCCAGACGCCATAATTCACTGATGGATAAAACCACCGCGTTGCTGCTTGCGGTGAGTTATGCCGTGCCTGTGTTTGTGCTTGCGGTAGTGTTACTGGTGATGTTGGCAGGGGGGAGTTATTGGCAGATTTTTCCACTGCAAGGCTTGGTGAGTGAGAATTTTGATAAGCTGTCCACGTTTGGCAAAATCAAAGATTATTTTTGGCATTTGGCATTACCCATCACAGCAAGCACGATTGGCGGGTTTGCGGGACTCGCGTATTTGACCAAGTTTAGTTTTATGGAAGAGCTCAACAAACAATACGTGCTGACGGCTCGCAGTAAAGGGTTAAGCGAAAAAAAAGTGCTATACGGTCATGTATTTCGCAATGCGATGATGATTATTATTGCAGGCTTGCCGTCGGCGATTGTAGGAATATTTTTTACCGGCAATTTTTTGATTGAAGTAATTTTTAACTTGGATGGTTTGGGACGACTGGGGTTTGAAGCGATTGGGCAACGCGATTATCCGGTGATTTTTGGCACGTTGTTTATTTTTACCTTGATGGGGCTGATTTTGCAGTTGATAAGTGATGTGACTTATCATCTCATTGATCCCCGTATTGATTTTGAGGGTCGCTAATGCTGATAAAACATCCTGTTTGGCAAGCCCGCATTCACCGCTTTCGGCGTAATCGGTTGGGATTTTTTTCGCTCATCATGTTTAGCCTGATTTTCCTTGCCTGTATGGGGGCAAACCTTATCGCCAATGACAAGCCCATACTGGTCAATTACCAAAATCACTGGTATTTTCCCATCGTCAAGTCTTACCCCGAAACCACCTTTGGCGGTGTGTTCGAAACCGAAACCAACTACCAAGACCCTGTGGTCAAAGACCTAATCAACCAACATGGCTATATGATTGAGCCTATGATACCGTTTGCCGACCAAACGCCAAGTGTCATGCGCTCGGTGCCTTTTCCTGCGCTGCC